>MDTB01165703.1_pt1 | contig 16579 bp, 10 predicted proteins | sample 811161 | NCBI WGS metagenome assembly MDTB01 (sample SAMN05326650, study PRJNA326480) | marine metagenome | isolation source: seawater | place: Mediterranean Sea | collected 2009 | reverse complement strand
GCTTATTAAAGGGCAAGACGTAAGCCGTATTAAACTAGGTAATACCTTATCGAATGATCAGCTAGCAGTAGATAAGTTTGATTACATGCTGTCTAACCCGCCATTCGGGGTAGATTGGAAAAAGATTGAAGGCGATATTAAAGACGAACATACAATTAAGGGCTTTGATGGCCGCTTTGGCGCAGGCTTACCAAGAGTGTCTGATGGTTCGCTATTATTTTTGATGCACCTAATTAGTAAAATGCGCGATGCTTCAGACAACGGCGGGCGTATTGGTATTATCTTAAATGGTTCGCCTTTATTTACGGGCGGTGCAGGCAGTGGCGAAAGCGAAATTCGTCGTTATATTTTAGAGTCTGACTTGCTTGAGGCAATTATCGCTTTACCGACTGATATGTTCTACAACACGGGTATTGCTACCTATGTGTGGGTCTTATCTAATAAAAAGTCGAACAAAAAAGCGCAGCAGCAAAACCCAGAACGTAAAAACAAGGTTCAACTAATTAATGGCGCTAACCTATGCGGTAAAGTGCGTAAATCCCTTGGTTCTAAACGTAACATTATGAGCGAAGACGACATTAAAATAATCACTCGTAGCTTTGGTAACTTTGAACAAGTAGAAACAACAACACTTGAAAAGCTAGGCTTAATTAAACCAACCGAGGCTAAAAGTAGCCGAGGTCGCCAAGCGGCTAACCCTAAAGCCGATGTAGTAAAAACCTTTGCCAGTAAAATATTTAATACCTATGAGTTTGGTTATCGCCGTATCACTATAGAGCGCCCACTTAGGTTATCAGCGCAAGTAACTGATGAAGCGATTGCATCACTTCGTTTTGCGCCTAAGCCTTATAATGCAGCGATGATGGCGCTGTATGAAAAGTTTGGCGCACAGTGGACTACTGACGACAAGTATGGTGATTTAAGCACTGTTGAAATTGAAGCCAGAGCTATTATTAAAGCCGACTTCCTAGAGCTCAAAGAAAAACAAATTAAAGATGTATTAGAGCCTAAGCTTTGGTTATTCCAAAAAGCCCTTATGGAAAAAGCACAGCAGCTACAAACACAATTAGGTGACGATGCTGGTGGCAAGCAGCTGCAATCAGACGACTTTAACCAGTTTGACATTACCCACACACAAGCGCTTAAAGCCTTAGATATTAAGCTCGAAACCAAAGAGAAAAAACAACTACTTGATGCCATTACCTTTAAAAACCCAGCGGCAGAATGCGTGGTTGATAAAATCTATAAAGATTCAGCAGACCCAATGTATGGTGCGTTTGAATATCAAGGTGATGTTAAAAAGTGGCAAGGTAAAGTTGTTACTTATAAGCAAGATGGCGACCTGCGTGATAACGAAAACGTTCCGTTAAAAGAGGCCTATTTAGATGGCTCAGCTCAGCCAAGTATTAGCGCAACCCAAATGGTTGAAAACTACTTTAACCGCGAAGTAGCCCCCCATGTAAGCGATGCATGGATTAACGACACTAAGCGCGATGATAAAGACGGTGAGCTAGGTATAGTCGGCTACGAAATACCCTTTAACCGCTATTTTTATGAATATCAGCCCCCACGTGATTTAGCTGTAATTGACGAAGAGCTAGATGCTGTGAGCAGTGACATAATGACTTTATTGCAAGAGGTGCATTCGTAATGGCTAGCCGTTATAAAGCTTATCCTGAATATAAGTACTCAGGAGTTGAATGGTTAGGTGATGTTCCAATACATTGGAATATAAAACGCTTAGGGCAGTTTTTTGAAGAAAGGCGTGAAAAAGTTAGTGATAAAGATTATCCGCCACTATCTGTAACTATGAAGGGGATTGTTCCTCAGCTTGATAATGCAGCTAAATCGGATGCTGGTGATAACCGTAAGCTAGTATTAAAAAATGATTTTGTTATAAATAGTCGATCTGATCGAAAAGGCTCTTCAGGCACATCCGCTCTCGATGGCTCTGTTTCTTTAATTAGTATTGTGATGGAGCCAAAAAGAATAAACCCTAAATTTGCTCACCACTTATTAAGAAGTTACCCATTCCAAGAAGAATTTTATCGTTACGGGAAAGGTATTGTTGCTGATTTATGGAGTACTAATTCATCCGAGATGAAAAATATTTTATTGCCTGAAATTGGTGATGAGGAAAGTAAGGCAATAGCTAACTTCCTTGATCACGAAACCGCTAAAATAGACACCTTAATTGAAAAGCAGCAACAACTGATTAAGTTACTAGAAGAAAAGCGCCAAGCGGTGATCAGCCATGCAGTGACTAAAGGCATTCCTAATAAAGAGCACCCACAAGTCCCAATGAAAGATTCCGGTGTGGAGTGGTTGGGGGAAGTGCCAGAGCATTGGGTTACTAAAAGCTATCGATATGCATGTAAAATTTATCGTGGAAAATTTGGGCATCGCCCGCGGAATGATCCTGCCTTTTATGATGGCGACTATCCCTTCATTCAAACAGGGGATGTTGCTAGAGCTGGCAAGATGATTTCTAGCTATAGTCAGACATTAAACACGAAAGGGAAAGAAGTAAGTCAATTATTCCCATCAGGTACGCTAATGATGGCTATCGCAGCAAATATTGGTGATACCGCAATTTTGGGATTTGAGGCTTATGCACCTGATAGTGTGGTTGGTTTCAAACCTTATGCTGATCTTTATATTGAATTCCTTCGATATAGCTTTATGGCAGCATTACCCGCTTTGGAGCAAACATCAACTCAAAGCACTCAAGCAAATTTAAATGTTGATAGGATTGGAGCAGTGAAAGCTGTTTTCCCACCTCGGGAAGAACAGCTAGAGATTGTTCAATATTTGGATAGGTTACTTGATAAATATGATGTTATAGAGAGTGAATGTAAGAGTGCAATTGCATTAATGAAAGAACGCCGCACCGCCTTAATCTCTGCGGCCGTCACAGGCAAAATCGACGTGCGCAATTGGGAGCAGCATAATGACTAATAATGTTACGCCACCACTTGGGCAGTTTATTTTATTTGAAACAGACGAAGGGCAAACTAAGGTTGAATGTCGCTTTGAAACTGAAACACTTTGGTTAACTCAAAACCTAATAGCTGAGCTGTATCAAAAGAGTGTACCGACTATAAATGAGCATTTAAGTAACATTTATAGCGAGGGCGAACTTGAACAAAATGCAACCATTAGGAATTTCCGAATAGTTCGAAAAGAGGGTACGCGCGAAGTTGCTCGTGATGTAGCGCATTATAACCTTGAAGCCATTCTTGCCGTAGGTTATCGAGTTCGCTCTAAGCAAGGCACAAAGTTTCGGCAGTGGGCTACAAGAACATTACAAGAGTACTTAACTAAGGGCTTTGTAATGGATGACGATCGCCTTAAAAATCCAGATAACATGCAGTACTTTGACGAACTATTAAATCGCATACGCGACATACGTTCATCAGAGAAGATATTTTGGCGCAAGGTATGCGACATATACGCCACCAGCATTGATTACGACGGCAAAGCACAAACCAGTGTTGATTTTTTTGCTAAAGTTCAAAACAAAATGCATTGGGCGGCTCATGGTAATACCGCTGCAGAGCTGGTGTTTAAACGTATTGATGCCGACAAACCTCATTTAGGCTTAACTAGCTTTGCAGGCACAGAGCCAACCCGCAAAGAGGTGGTTACAGGCAAAAACTATTTAGACGAGAAAGAACTCGATACTTTAAATAGATTGGTTAACTCCTACTTAGAATTTGCAGAGCTGCAAGCCCGTAATGGTAAGTTAATGAAAATGGCAGATTGGGCGAGCAAGCTTGATGACTTTTTGCGCTTAAGTGACTATGAAGTACTTACCCACGCTGGCAATATCTCACAGGCACAAGCTACTGAAAAAGCAAAACAAGAATACGATAAGTACCGCAGAGTAATCGATGCCCAGCCATCAAAGGTTGATTTAGACTTAGCCAATGCAATAAAGCAGCTGCAGGATAAACCGAATAGTTAACGTTAATTGATTTTAGGTTAAAAACCCAACACGTTAAATAAGTCACGTATAAGGAATAATAAAAGTGATAGATACAACGCAAGAACGTATTTTTCAAGACGACATAATTAGCCAAATGGTAGCTAATGGCTGGGTTGAAGGCACAGGCGCTGGCTATAACAGCGAAACTGCTTTGTATGAGCAAGATGCGCTGACCTTTGTTAAAAACACCCAACCTAAAGAGTGGCAAAAACTGTGTAAGGTGTTCCCCAATGATCCTGAACGCCACTTTTTAGAAGCGCTGGTGGCACAGCTTAAAAAAGCCGATATAAACGCCACAGATAAAGCATCACGCACGTATGGGGTATTAGGTGTATTGCGCCATGGTTTAAAAATTCGTAATGCGCGGTTTGAGCTATGCCAATTTAAACCAGAGCATAACCTAAACCCCGAAACCCTAGCACGTTATGAGCAAAACACCTGCCGTATAGTGCAAGAGTTGGTGTATAGCCCGTATGCCAATGCTGAGCACTTAGCTGCAACAGGCAGCAAAGCCAAGAGCTGGCGCATAGATTTAGTATTGTTTGTAAATGGCTTACCCGTATCAACCCTTGAGCTTAAATCAGAATTTAAGCAAGCGGTTGAAAATGCAATTAAGCAATACAAACAAACCCGCTTACCTAAAGACCCTGCGACTAAAAAGCCAGAGCCACTACTTACCTTTAAGCGTGGTGCATTAGTACACTTTGCTGTAAGCCAGTACGAAGTGTATATGACCACTAAGCTTGCTGGTGACGACACCTTCTTTTTACCCTTTAACAAAGGCACAAGTGAAGGTGGTGCAGGTAATGATGTACCTGAAGATACTAGCCGTTATGCAACCGATTACTTGTGGAATGAAGTATTAGTGCCTAAAAATCTGCTTAACATTTTAGGCAGCTTTGTACACTTACAAATAGAAGACAAGGAAGATTGGGAAGGACGTAAATACAAAAAAGAAACGCTTATTTTCCCGCGTTATCATCAGTGGGATGTAGTGAGTAAGCTGATTGATGCGGCAATAGAAGAGGGTACAGGTAACAAGTACTTGGTTCAACATAGTGCGGGTTCAGGTAAATCAAACTCTATTGCATGGACAGCCCACCAGCTTTCTACCTTGTATGATGAGCAAGGTAATAAACAATTTCATTCAGTGATTGTTGTAACAGACCGAACAGTGCTTGATGATCAGCTGCAAGATACTATTTATCAGTTTGAGCATGCAGACGGTGTAGTAGGGCGTATTAATAATAAAGAAGGTGATGGCTCTAAATCAGAGAAGCTCGCCAGCGCATTGGAAAATGCTCAGCCTATTATTATTGTAACCATTCAAACCTTCCCGTTTGTATTACGTGCTATAGAGAACAGTACTAGCTTAAAAGAGCGCAGCTATGCGGTTATAGCTGATGAAGCTCATTCATCACAAAGTGGCTCTACAGCTCGCCAGTTAAAAGAAGTACTAATGACTGAAGAGACTGACGATGATGTTGAATTGTCATCAGAGGATATACTCGATGCTACCGTTGCAGCCCGCCGTGGTAGTGCAAATCTTAACTACTATGCGTTTACTGCCACACCTAAAGCAAAAACAATAGAGCTGTTTGGTCGCTTACCTGACCCAGAACTACCGCCATCAAAACAAAATAAGCCAGTGGCGTATCACATATATTCAATGCGCCAAGCAATAGAAGAAGGCTTCATATTAGATGTACTTAAAAATTACACTAACTATAAGGTGATGTACCAACTGGCTCAAAAAATAGAAGCGGCAGATGAAGAGGTTGATAGTAAAAAGGCAGCGGTAAAACTTAACCAATGGGTGCGTTTACACGACCATAATATATCGCAAAAAGTTAAAGTGATTATTGAACACTTTAAAGATAACGTAATGGGTTTATTAGGCGGACAAGCTAAAGCAATGGTAGTAACAGGCTCACGTAAGGAGGCTGTGCGATATAAGCTAGCATTTGATAAATACGTGGCAGATGCCCTAGCAGAGCAAAAAACAGGTTATTCGACAATACGCGCTATGGTGGCATTTTCAGGCGAAGTTGAATTTACTAAAAGCGATCCTGATAGCGCTGCATTTTTAGATAAAAAGTTTACTGAAAAAAATATGAACCCTGATCTTAAAGGCCGCGATATGCGCAAAGCCTTTGATAGTGACGATTACCAAGTAATGCTGGTGGCTAATAAGTTTCAAACGGGGTTCGACCAACCAAAGCTATGCGCTATGTATGTAGATAAAAAGCTAGGCGGCGTTGAGTGTGTACAAACCTTGTCGCGACTAAACCGTACTTACCCAAGTAAAGCTGAAACAGGCACGTTTGTATTAGACTTCTTTAATGCTCCTGAAGACATACTAGAAGCATTTCAGCCTTACTACCAAACCGCAGAGCTTGCTGATGTAACTGACCCTCAGGTTGTTTTTGATTTATTTGAAAAGTTGCGTGCTAGCGGTATATTTTTGTGGTCAGAGGTTGAGCAGTTTTGTGCAGCCTTCTTTACCAAGAACAAGTCAAACGCGGCGATCAGCAATATTATTCACCCTGCTAAAGAGCGTTGGCAAAAGCGTTACGCATCAGCAATTGAGGCGTATATAAAAGCTAAAGAAATGTTTGAACGTACCAAAAAGACAGAAGACGCTGTGTTAATAGCTAACGCAGAAACAAGCTTTAAAGAGTGTAAGCAAGAAAAAGACCGCCTAGAGATATTCAAAAAGGATTTAGGCAGCTTTACCCGCTTTTACGAGTTTATGTCGCAGCTGGTGGAGTACGATGACAAAGAGCTTGAAAAGCTAAGCTTGTTTGCTCGCCACTTGCGCCCACTGTTACGTGAAAAAGTAGTAACAGAAGATGAGCTTGATTTAGACAACGTAGTAATGAGCCATTACCGATTATCAAAAATACGCCAGCAAGATATACAGTTAAAAGAAGGCGAGCCTGATTACAAGCTAGAGCCGAGTAATGATGTGGGTAGTGCTAAAGCGAAGGATAAAAAAGAAGCGTTCTTATCACAGATAATCGACAAGCTTAATGAGGTTTTCATCACTGATAACCTAACTAATAAAGACATGCTTAACTATGCTTTTACAGTACGCGATAAACTAACTGAAAACGCCTCTGTAATGAGCCAGATTGCAAACAACAGCCCAGAGCAAGCAATGCTAGGTGATTTCCCTCAAGCGATGGATGACGCCATTTTAGGAAGCAGTGACGCACACCAAGAGCAAATGATGCAATTACTATCAGATCCCGCAAGAAACCAGCAATTCGCGCGAGTGATATTTGATATGTTGAGCGGAGGCAAGAATTAATGGCTGTTAGCAACTGTAAATATTCTGATTGGTTACAAAAGTATACATTCGATAACTGTAAGCTTAATCGTAAAGAGTATGGTGAGTTTTTAACTAACTATATTAAGGGAGAGCACGACGGCTTTGTACTAAACTTAAATGGGGCTTGGGGAACAGGTAAAACTGAATTTTTAAGACGGTTATATAGCCACTTGATAAGTGAAGGTCACCCGACTGTTTACATTGATGCATGGGAAAGTGACTTTTCAGAAATTCCATTGTCAGTTGTTGCAAGCGAACTAATTAACCAGCTTTCAACGATTAATCAAAATATTGGCGCTGAATTTGATAAAGTTTCAGAGTATTTGGGAAAGGTACTAAAGGGATCTTTTATAGGTGGAGCCGGTTTATTAGCTAAACACCTTACAGGAGATTCTGCTGCGGGTATTGAAGCTGCAAAGGCTCTTTTTGAAGCAAGCCCTGAGGATTTTATATCAAGTGTTAAAACTAACCATGAAGAACAAGTTGAAGCAATAAAAAGCATACGACAAGAGCTTGAGCTTTTAGCTGAAGTGCTTGAAAGAAATCATAGTAAGAGCTTACCAGTGATAGTACTAATTGATGAGCTTGATCGATGTAGGCCTAATTACGCTATAGAAATGCTAGAAGTGATCAAGCACTTTTTCACGACCAAAAACTTCGTTTTTGTTGTGGCTACAGACACTACACAACTGCAAGAGTCGATAAAGTCAGTCTACGGTTCTAATTTTGACTCTAATACTTACCTAAAGCGTTTTTTTAATCGAGAAGCTAGGTTAGCAGAGCCAGATCTCGAGCACTATTTAAAGTTACAAGAAGTAGATCTAACGCCGTATCCTGAAAAGGTAGTTCTTTATCCAAAACTTACAAACAATACGAAAAATAATATATGCCAATATACCATATGGGTGGCTAAAGCTTACGAGTTGAGTTTAAGGGATGTTGACCAGTTAATTGATAAGTTAAAAGCGTGCTTACGATCAGCCCTATATGCAGAACAAAGCTCTAATAAAGTTCAGGTGATAAATATATTATCTTTATTGGTTGGGATAGTAGAATTCGATCTAAAGAGTACAAGTTTTGATGAAAGAAAAAATGACAAGCCATACATAGATGATGGTTTATACAAACATAATATTTTGCTAGATAGTCATGAGGAAAATATATTTTCTGAACTATATGAGCTAAACATGTATAATTCAGTACAGCATAATATTGAACATCCAGATAGGTGGGGTGATGCCCAAAAACATTTAGTTTATGGCACTCATAGTAAGACTCATGGCAAAGATTATAGCCACTTCAATGGGATTATAAAAAAAATGAGTCTTGAAATAAGAAGCAACCTCGCCGACTTTGGGGATAAGGTAGGAACTGCAAAAGTTTGGTTATGGCCTGATTACCAGAAAGTGATAAAGTTGGCAGGAAATTTAGATTAATCAAAAAATATTATTTTATTAAATAAACTGCATGATTGGGAGTGAGAATGTTTTTTAGTACCATGCTTAGTACCATATTTGCTTTTGGTCTTTATTAAAATCTTTTTAAAACAGTTCTTTAAGAGGTGAATTAAGACTCCCCCAGCCCAATAACGGTTTTGAAATTCGTTTGTTTAAAAACCCTAAAAAACCCGCAACTTGAACAATCAAGTCGCGGGTTTTTTTTATGGCTAAAATTATTGAATTTATTGTGCTTTGGTTTATCTTGCGAACCCCGAACCCCGAACCCCGAACCCCGAACCCCGAACCCCATACCACTAAAAGACTAGTCGCTTACTTGTCTGTTTTTTGTATTATGAGTCAATGATTAACAGCGGGCATAGATATGGATATTTTTACAGCTGAACACATTTCCCCTTTAATTTCGCTGTTACTCATTTTACTGGCGGGGTTTACTTCGTTTGTATCGGCGGCTTTTGGTGCGGGCGGCGGTTTAATGCTGTTGGTGGTAATGGCGTCGGTTATGCCTATGGCAGTGGTGGTGCCGGTTCATGGTTTAGTGCAGTTGGGCTCTAATGCCAATCGGTTGTTGTTAAGTATTGTCCATCTTGATAAGCCGATGTTGTTGTATTTTACTCTGGGTGGATTAATTGGCGCGGGGCTATCAAGCCAAGTAGTAAGCGATATTAACCTTGATAGCATGAAGCTGTTTGTGGCTTTATTTGTGATTTATTTATTGTGGGGAACAATACCTGAATTTAATAAAGACTCACGATTAGGGCGCTTACTAGCAGGCGTAATAACCGCATTTATCTCGACTTTTGTCGGAGCAAGTGGGCCTTTGGTAGCGAGTTATTTACATATTAATCATTACGATAAGCTTAAATTTACCGCGACTTTTTCAAGTATTATGACCTTGCAGCATAGTTTAAAAGCCGTTGTTTATGCGGGGCTTGGCTTTAGCTTTTGGCAATGGTTGCCGTTAACACTGGCGATGATTTTAAGCGGAGCCATTGGCACATGGTTAGGGATTAAGTTACTTAAGCGGTTATCGGTGGCGCGTTTTAGGGTTATTTTTAAAGTGATTTTAACCCTGCTTGCCATACAGCTTGCATGGCAAGGGATGAATGTAATGCTTATTTAATAGCGGCTTTTATTGGTTTGTCGCCATCAAATACTTCAAATATGCAGCGATTGCTGCCTTGCTCTGTGGCAATGGTAAATAGAACATGGGCTACGTTTTCACGGCTAATGATTGCTTTATCGCGCTCTTTGGGGCGTTCGGTAGAAATAAGTTTTGAGGCATTCTCATTAGTGAGTGAGCCTGGGCGTACTATGGTGTAATTGAGTCCACTATTAATTAAATGCCTATCTGCCATATGCTTAGCTACTAAATAGGGTTTTAAGTCGCTTTGGATTGCATCCGGATCGTCTGCACCAATAGAACTCACCATAGTAAAGTGCTTGGCTGCATGCTCTTTTGCGTAATTAATAGCTTTAGTTGCAGCCCATAAATCAATAAGTAAGGTTTTATCTGCACCGGTATTACCGCCTGAACCTGCGGCAAAAATGATATGGTCACAACTGCGCAGCGCATCGCTAAAATCATTTTCTAAATCTTGCTCTACGATAGTTAAATAGTCGCTATTTAAGTCATCTAATTTGCTTTTGTCACGCACTAAAGCCACTACAGGATGTTGGTGTTCAAGCAATAGTTTGGTGGTTAGTTTACCAATTTGCCCACTGGCACCAATTACTAATGTTTTACTCATCACATACTCCTTATTTTATAAGACAAAACAGCCGACTTAAACTTTATCCACTGTACTAAAGAGCTGGGGGTAATAATTTGTTTTTAAAGTATAGGTTTGTTTTTTAGTGTGAGCAGTGTGATCTGCCTTTTAAATTTTATTACGAATAAGGTCACGAACAATAAAACGGCCTGGGTGAATTGCTTGGCTTACACGCTCGCTTAGTGGGCGAGGTTCATTGTTTAAACTACTAATTAAGTGTTCGGCAGATAGCGGTGCACTGCACAATGCTCGCGCGCCAAAGCCGGTAAACATATGTAGGCCCTGTTGTGGTTTTTCTAACGGCTGATATTGATAGCGCTTGCCCAAGCGTAAATTAGCAAATGCATGTGTATAATCAGTTTGCTCCACCCATTCACCGGCCATAGGTAAGTGGTCAATAAAACTACAGCGAACAGCGGTTTTAGCTGAGCTAATATCGCCTAGGCTGGTGGCAAATTCAGTGTTGTTATAAAAACTCAGTAATTGCTCGCGGTTAGTGTGGTTATCTTGCTCGGTCACTTCACGGCTTTTACTGTTTTTTTCAAAGGTGGCACCCATACAATGGTGATCTAAATAGGCGGGAGTAAAATAGCCTTTGTGACACAACACGGTATTAAGTTTACGTGATTGCTCGCTTGCTTGAACATGTGACACTTGGCCGCGAACGCCAACAATGGGAAGTGTTTTGGTTTGCGTAAATGCATCACTGTGCTCACCAGTACAAATAATCACATCGCTAAAGGGGCCAAATGTTTGCTTTTGCGTGGTTAAGTACCAACCATCGGGTTGTTTATTAAATTGCTCAATATGACAGTTAAATAGGCTTTCAAACGAATTTAATTGTTGTGCGGCATCTAACATTGCACAGACTAGCTGCGGGGGATTAACCCAGCCGCCTTGTTCAAAAAATACCCCTGAGTAACCTGTTTTAACCCCTGCGATAGCATCGCCCTCATCAGCAGTTACATTTCGCATAAGCTGCTCTGGCCACAGTTGTTTATCTGCGAGGTTTTGATGGCGATCTGCCAATGGCTGTTTTACTGCATGTTGCAGCACACCACACCACTGGTGATCAAACAAAAAGCCATTGTTGAGTAATTGATTGTAAAGTCGCTTTGCGTATAAAAAACTGTGGGCAAATAATTCACTGTGTGGCGAATTTTTTGCCTGTAAGTGCGGATACACAGCCCCTTGTACATTATGCGATGCCCCCATTGCGGGTTTTTCATCTTGGCAAAATAAGTGGCTTTTTATGCCACGCTTTGCGAGGCTATAAAGGATACAACTGCTTGCTATACCACCGCCAATAACAGCCACACTTGAAAGCGCTGAGGGGTGATGCTCAAAATAAGCGGGGGCTGATTGTTTTGGGTTGGCTTGAGCGAGTGTGCCAATTAGCATTTCACGTTTTCGGCCAAAACCTTTGGCTTTTTGCATGCTAAAGCCTGCCTCGTTTAGTCCTCTGCGCACAAAGCCCGCAGCGGTAAACGTGGCTAATGTGGCATTGCTTCTAGAAATATCGACCATGGCATTAAATACACTTTGCTGCCACATGTCGGGGTTTTTACTTGGCGCAAAGCCATCTAAAAACCACGCATCAACCAGCCCACTTTGTGGGTAGCTCATGCTATTAATACATTCCAGTACGTCGCCAAAGTAGAGGTCGAGGACTACACGGCCATTGGCAAACTCTAACCGATGGCAGCCATTTAAGTTAATCGGATAGTGAGCAACGAGCTGCTTGCTTAAATGGCTTAAGCTAGGCCAAGCTTGCAAGGCTTGTTTTAAATCATTTACGCTAAGTGGATATTTTTCAAAAGAAATAAAATGTAATCGCTGCACTTTATTTGGCTGTTCATTTTGAACTTGTGAGTACTGTAGGTGGTCAGAAAACTGCAGCCATGCATTTAAGAAGTTAAGCCCAGTACCAAAACCGGTTTCGGCAATAACAAAGTGTTCACGGTCATGATTTTGTAACCGTGTATCTATACTGTTTTGTTGATAAAACACATAATGCGATTCGGCAAGACCATCGTCATTAGAAAAATAAACATCGTCAAAGTCATTGGCAACCGGAGTGCCTAAGTCGTTAAAGTGTATATGGGCGTTTTTTATCATGACCAATTCAATTTATAGATAATTTTTTAATTATTTTACGTGTTTTCTTTGAAATAGTCTGGCGTTATTTATAAGCTGTAGCTTCAGAGTACAAGTGTACGCTAGAAAGCTGACCACTTAGATGATTAAATTCGCGTAAAATAGAACACAATTAAGTATTAAGCTAAGGGAATTACCCATGAGAAGAGCCGTAATAACAGGCATCGGTGTTGTATCAAGCATCGGCAATAATAAACAAGAAGTATTAGAGTCACTTAGAGCTGGTAAAAGTGGTATTGCTTTTAATCAAGAATTTGCTGATTACAAATTGCGTAGCAATGTATCAGGTAAAATTGATATTGATGTTAAAGAGCATGTTGATCGTAAAGCAATGCGCTTTATGGGTGATGCGGCGGCTTACTCTTATATTTCAATGGCGCAAGCGATTGAAGATGCGGGTCTTAGCGACGAGCAAGTATCAAACGAGCGTACTGGTTTATTAGTTGGCTCTGGCGGTGGTTCATCAAAATGGCAAGTAGAAGCGGCTGATATTCTTCGTGAAAAAGGCGTTAAACGCGTTGGTCCTTACATGGTGCCACGTACTATGGCAAGCACCACTTCTGCATGTTTAGCAACACCGTTTAAAATTAAAGGTGTTAACTACTCTATTAGTTCTGCGTGTGCAACTTCTGCGCATTGTATTGGCCACGCGGTAGAACAAATTCAATTAGGCAAACAAGACGTTATTTTTGCAGGCGGCGGTGAAGAACTTCACTGGACGTTAGCAATGGAATTTGACGCTATGGGCGCGCTTTCGACTAAATACAACGACACACCTGAAAAAGCATCGCGCACCTACGATGCAAACCGCGATGGTTTTGTAATTTCAGCTGGTGGCGGTATTGTGGTTGTTGAAGAACTTGAACATGCACTTGCTCGTGGCGCGCACATTTACGCTGAAATTACCGGTTACGGCGCAACCTCAGATGGCTACGACATGGTAGCACCATCGGGTGAGGGCGCGGTACGTTGTATGCGTCAAGCTATGCAAAACGTTGACAGCATTGATTACTTAAATACCCATGGTACATCAACACCAGTAGGTGATGTTAAAGAGCTAGGGGCTATTCAAGAAGTGTTTGGTGGTAACTCGCCAATGATCAGTGCCACTAAAGCAATGACAGGCCATGCACTGGGTGCGGCAGGTGTACACGAAGCTATCTTTTCATTATTAATGCTTGAGCATGGCTTTGTTGCGCCATCTATCAATATTGATGAGTTAGATGAACAAGCGTCAGGCTTGAATATTGTGACTGAAGCAAAAGACGTTGAACTAAACACGGTTATGTCTAATAGCTTTGGTTTTGGCGGTACTAATGCCACGCTAGTAATGAGCAAATACAAAGGTTAAGTTAATCGTTAACTATTTTAAAGCCGAGCAAAATGCTCGGCTTTTTCGTTTGTGCTAATAGGGGGTTGTTCGTTACAATAGCGCCTCATTTCGCCAAACGGACTCACAATGAAAATTCTTGCCGATCAAAATATGCCTTTAGTTGAGCAATTCTTTAAAGATATGGGTAAGGTTGAACGATTTGATGGCAGGCAATTAACCCCTGAACAACTTATCGATGTTGATGTACTGCTTACCCGCTCAGTTACTCAAGTTAACAGTGAACTATTAGCACAGGCGAATAAACTAAGCTTTGTAGGTACCGCCACAATTGGTGTTGATCATATTGATACTGATTTGCTCAGTGCTAACAATATCGGCTTTACCAGTGCGCCTGGCTGTAATGCCATTGCCGTAGCTGAGTATGTAATAAGTAGCTTATTTGCATTAAGCCAAGAAAATGCCAGCCCGTTAAGTGGTAAAACAATCGGTATTGTGGGTGTAGGTAATATTGGCAGTTGTTTAGCGCAAAAGTTAAAAGCACTGAACGTTAATTTACTATTGTGCGATCCAATTAAGCATGAGCAAGGGCTATTAACCGAGCATGTTGAGCTTGATGAGCTATTAGCGCAGTCAGATATTGTTACTTTTCATGTGCCGTTGGTTAAAACGGGTAAACATAAAACCCTACACATGCTTGATAAAACACGCTTAACTAAACTTAAATCTGGGTTGACGTTAATAAACGCTAGCCGAGGCGATGTGATTGATAACCAAGCCTTACTCGAAGTGATGGAAGCAGGAGCAGAGCTCGATTTAGTGTTGGATGTTTGGGAAAATGAACCTAATATTTTAACTGAATTACTTGAGCACGTGCGCTATGCAAGTGTTCACATTGCAGGGCATACCCTTGAGGGTAAAGCGCGAGGTACGCAAATGTTGTACCAGCGCTTATGTGAGCTCAAAGGGGTGGAGGCCAATAAGTCACTTAGCGACTTTTTACCGCCAGCAGCCATTGGGTGCGTTACCTTAGCGTCAAGTTTTACTGAGGCAGACATCGCTCGCTTAGTACACTTAACTTATGATGTTCGTCGCGATGATGGCATTTTACTGCGCCACCTAGCCGATGAGGGCTTTGACAGCTTACGAAAAAACTACTCAACCCGCCGTGAGTTTAGCACTGTGATGGTTGAAGGTGATAGCACCGAGCTTGCTGCACTCGCCCAGCTTGGCTTTACCACAGTAAACTAATTTAATTAGCGCGGTTGTTTTAACCGTGCTTACAGAGGATGAAATATGTCGCAAAAATATAACGTTGCCGTACTCGGCGCTACCGGCCTTGTTGGTCGTCAAATCATTGAAACTTTGGAAGATCGTAAATTTCCGGTCGATCAGCTGTTTTTATTAGCAAGCAGCCGCAGTGCCGGCGAAGATATAAAGTTTCGTGGTGAGAGCATAGAAGTACGCGATGTTGAAGGCTTTGACTTTAGCCAAGCGCATATCGGCTTATTTTCTGCTGGTGGCAGTGTGTCTGAAAAGTACGCCCCGATTGCTGCAGACGCAGGCTGTATTGTTATTGATAATACCTCACACTTTAGAAATGACTTTGAAGTGCCGCTAATTGTGCCAGAAGTGAATGCAGCGAGTTTAGCCGATTTTAGAAACCGTAATATAATCGCTAATCCTAATTGTTCAACTATTCAAATGATGCTTGCGCTTAAACCTATTTATGATGCCTACGGTATTGATCGTATTAACGTTTCAACCTACCAAGCAGTGTCGGGTGCAGGTAAAGAAGCGGTTGATGAGCTGGCAAAACAAACAGCCAACTTAATGAATGCACGGCCAATGGAAAACGACATTTTTCCTAAGCAAATTGCGTTTAATGTTATTCCGCAAATCGATAGCTTTGAAGACAATGGCTATACACGCGAAGAAATGAAAATGGTAAACGAAACGCATAAAATTTTAGGCGACACCAGCATTGCGGTAAACCCGACTTGTGTTCGTGTACCGGTGTTCTTTGGTCATTCTGAGTCAATTAATATAGAAACGCGTATGCCTTATGACTTTGAGCATGTGAAGCAATTATTGAACGATGCACCGGGTGTTGAGCTAATTGATGATGCGGGTGATTACCCAACGGCTGTCTCAGATGCCAGTGGTAACGACACTGTTTACATTGGCCGTTTACGTGCCGATATTTCACACCCACATGGATTAAATATGTGGGTAGTAAGTGATAACACCCGTAAAGGGGCTGCAACCAACAGTGTGCAAATAGCAGAAGAGCTAATCGCTAATTACATGTAATTAGCCTGAAGACAGTGATAATCCAATAAACGGCAAACCTAAGTGGTTTGCCGTTTTTTTGTGCTTTAATTGCCATTTTTTTGCCACTTATAAACAACAGCTGTGTAAACACTTTGATAAACAACATAAAATTATTTTTATCTAGATGTTTAAGGTATTTATTTTCAATGCGTTGCGATGGATATTATGGCTTAACTGGTTTATAGTTTGTAACTGGAATAGAGCTTG
>MDTB01164616.1_pt1 | contig 16579 bp, 14 predicted proteins | sample 811161 | NCBI WGS metagenome assembly MDTB01 (sample SAMN05326650, study PRJNA326480) | marine metagenome | isolation source: seawater | place: Mediterranean Sea | collected 2009 | reverse complement strand
TATTAACCAAAAAAACTTATTAGCACTTGAATTTCAAAGGCAAAATAGATCCAAAATATTTGGATCAGACTTAGAAATAAAAAAAAAATTAAATAAATATGTAAATGGTTCAATAAAATATAATGGAAAAAAAATTCCAATGAAGTTGAGAGTAAAAGGAGATAGGAAAATTCATTATGATAAAGTGCTTTCTACATCTTATAAGATAGATATTAGAAAAGGTAAAAAACTATGGGGATTAGAAGAATTTTCTTTGCAAAAACCTATAGTAAGAAATTATGCTTATGAATATATTTTTCATAAGTTGCACCATGAAGTTGGAAATATTTCTCTAGAATATAAATTGGTTAATCTTTCAATAAATGGTTTAGATCATGGAATATATTCTATAGAAGAAGGCTTTTCCAAAGAACTAATTGAGAGACACACAAAAAGGAACGGTCCTATTTATGGAATTAAAGATGATCTATCCAGTGTTTATCCAAATGTAATTTATGATAGCTACTCGGAGTTATATTGGAGAGAAAATAATTTAGATTTGTTGAAAGCAGGCTATGGTATTTTAAATTTAATTAAAGAAAATGATGAAAAGGCTACTGCTTTTATAGATTGGGAGGCCTGGGGAAAATTTTTTGCTGTAACTGATATGTTAGAAGCCTACCACGGAGCTTTAGCTAAAAGTGTCAGAATATACTACAATCCAATATCAGGAAAAATCGAACCAATAAGCTTTGATGGTCATCACGGAACTGCTAATTTTTCAAATTTTATAATTTTAGATTTTTTAAAAGAAAATCCATCATGTTCTTGGATTTGCAATGAAAAGAAATGGTTTTTAAGATTTCTTTTAGATGAAAATAACAATCCAAGAAAAGAATTTCTGGAATACTATTTAAAATATCTAAAACAGATAAGTAGTGATGATTTTTTAAAAAACTTTGAAAAGAAATATTCAAAAAAAATTAATAACCTGAATAAACTATTTTATTCTGATTTTTCTACTTATGACAATATATTTTGGAAGGGAATATTTCCTTATGTTTATAAAAAAAATTATTTAAGAGAAAGAGCAAAGAAAATAAACCAAAAACTAAATTCTACAAATATCTCAAATTTTTTATTTTCTAAAAAAAATAATCAGCTTAGTATTAAATTTGCAGAAAAAAGTAATCCAATAAAAATAATTTCAAATTGTGATACAAGTAATTTTAAGATTCAAATATGGATTCAATCAAGTAAAAAAATATATTGGCCAAATAATTGTGAACAACTTATTTTAAAAACAATCGACAATGGTCTAAAAAAAGTCCAACTTTATGATAATCCTATTCTAAATAATATTTTACCAAAAAACTTAAAAAACCTTCCAACTATATATGATAAAATTAGTGGCAATTTTAAAGAAAATACTTTTTTCCCTGAAAGTGATGAGGTTGTAATTTTAGAAAGCGTAAAATTACCTAAAAATAATAATTTAAGATTAAGAAATAATCAAAAAATTATTTTGAAAAATGGTTCGAGCTTAGTACTTTTTGGAAATTTATATGTAAATGCGCAAAAAAATAATGAGGCAATAATAAAAGGAGTAGAACCTGGATACGGATCGATTGTAAGTATTAATAATATTTTTAATGTTAATAATTTAAAAATTGAAAAATTAACCGCACCAAAGATAAGTGGATACACATACTATGCAGGAGTTAACATTTTTAATTCTAAGGTTAATTTGAAAAATGTTATTTTTATTAACTCACTTAGTGAGGACACATTGAACCTAATAGATTCAAACTCAACTATTTCTAATTTAAAATTTATAAACTCAAAATCAGATGCTTTAGATATTGATGGGGGTACTTCAAATATGAACCATATTTATTGTAAAAATATTGGAAACGATTGCTTAGATTTTTCAAATGCTACTATTTTAGCTGACAATATTTTTGCAAATTATGTTTTTGACAAATCAATCAGTGTAGGTGAAAAATCTAAAGTAAAAATTAAAAATGTAAAAATTCTAAATTCTGAAATTGGATTAGCTGTTAAAGACAATTCGGATGCAGAATTGATTTCACTTGATATTAAAAATACAAAACTTCCAATTGCTGTATTTGTAAAAAAAAATGAATATGGCCCGGCAAATCTGAATATAAAAAAAATTAATTTAGAAAATAGCAAAAAAATCTATCTTGTTGATGATAAAAGCAAGTTAACAATAGATGGGGTGACTTACGCAGGTAATGAGTCTGGAGAAGTAATTGAGTCATATCTTTATGGTAATAAATATGGGAAAGCTACAGTTAGAGAATAATAAAAGATTCGAAAGAAAGTATGTTGCAGAGGCAAATAAATCTTGGATATTTAGAGATATGCTTCGTGAAAAAAAATTCTCTAAAATTTACAGCAAAAGAAAAGTAATTTCTTTATACTTTGATACTATAGATTTTAAATTTTTTAGAGAAAATATTGAAGGTGTAGGAACTAGAATTAAACCAAGATTAAGATGGTATAAAAATAACAACCAAGAAAGTTCTCAAGTTAATACAATACTTGAATTAAAAAAAAAAAAAGGTTTTGTTGGAACAAAAATTCAATTCAATTTTGGAAAATATGAAAACTCCAAAGATATAATTGATAGGGCAAAAAATTTTGATTTTCAAAACAAAATTTCAAACATTTTGAAAAGACAAGTTTTTCCAGTAATGATTACTTCATATGATAGAGAATACTATTTAAACTATGATAAAAAATTTAGGTCAACAATAGACACAAATTTAAAAGTTATATCTTTAAAAAATTTTTCTCAAAAAATACCTTTGTATAAAGAAATTCTAGAGATAAAATATGATACAAGTTATGACAAAGATTTTAGAAATGAAATTATTAATTCAAAGTTTAGATTTAGATTTCAAAAATTTTCAAAATATGTAGTAGGACTATTAAATCTAAAAAAAAATGGCTTAATTTAGACATTTTTTATTGTAAAAAATCTTAATTATGAATAAAAAAATTTTTTATTGGGCTCCCTTTTTTTCTAATATTGCAACAATAAAGGCAGTATTAAATTCAGCTATATCAATTAAAAAATTTTCAAAAAATGATTTTGTGCCAACCATAATTAATGTTTTTGGTGAGTGGGATGAATTTAAAGAGAAAATTAATAAACATGAAATTGAAATTGTTGAATTAAATTTAAATAAGTATTTTAAAAAAAAAAAAATTAATGGATTTATTAAAAGCAGGTATTATCAAATAAAAATATTTATTTTAGCATTTTTTCCACTTTTAAATTTAATAAAAACAAAAAAGCCTGATGTATTTATTTTACATCTAATTACCTCACTTCCTTTATTTTTAAATTTTATTTTTAATATAGATTCAAAAATAATACTAAGAATCTCAGGACTACCAAAACTAAATATAATTAGAAAAGTTTTTTGGTATTTTGCATTAAACAAAGTGAATATGATAACAGCCCCAACGATTGCTACAAAAGATTACTTGAAAAAAATATTTAAAAAAAGTGATATAAGTTTATTAAGAGATCCAATTTTAAATGTAGAAAAAATAAAATTAAAAAAAATATCAAAGAACAGAAATGAAAAGAAATTTTTAGCGATAGGCAGATTAACAAAACAGAAAAATTTTATTTTTTTGTTTGAAAGTTTTAAAATATTAATTCAACAAAACCCAAAAATTTATCTTTATATTTTGGGTGATGGTGAGGAATATGAAAAATTGAATGATTTTATAAATAAAAATAATCTACAAAATAATATATTTCTTGAAGGTTATAAGAGTAATGTTTATGAATATTTATCAAATAGTGATGCATTTATTTTGTCATCATTATGGGAAGATCCTGGCTTTGTATTAATTGAGGCAGCATACGCAAACACTACTATAATATCTAGTAATTGTTTTAATGGTCCTTCTGAAATTTTAGAAGGTGGAAAGAATGGTTTTTTATTTAAATCAAACGATAAGGACGATTTTCTCAATGTATTTTCAAAGTTTGAAAATTCCAATTCTTCAATTATAAATCAAAAAAAAATAGATAGCAAAAAAATGTCAAGAAAATATTCATTGTTTAGTCATTTTTTAGAACTAAAAAAACTTTTTTAAATTTATGAAATTAGTTAAAAAAAAAAACAAAGGTCTTGTTATATTTGTACCTTCGATAGAAGATGGTGGAGTTGAAAAAAATTTATTTTTGATAAGTAATTTTCTTTTAAAGAGAGGTTTAAAAATTACTATAATTACAGCAAATTTAAATAAAAAAAAACATTTTAAAAAAAAAGTAAATTTTATTTCTCCAGAAAGCAATTTTTTTAATAAAAAAAATAGATTTTATAAAACTATAATTTGCTTTTATCTTTTATTGAAATATTATTTGAAAAATAAAAATATTTTAATTTTTTCCTTTCAAGCAAATATATATGCAATTTTTTTTTCTTATTTTTTTGGGATAGACATCATTACAAGATCAAACACTGCTCCACCGGGATGGTCTTCAAATATATATAAAAGATTTATATTTAAACTATTTTTTAAGTACCCAAAAAAGATAATCGTAAATAGCCATGAATTTAAAAAGCAACTAGATAAAGAATTTAAAGTTAATTCTTGCTGTATTTACAATCCATTTGATGACCAAATTGTAAAAAAAAAGATTAAAGAAAAAGTCAAAATAAATTTTTTTAAAAAAAATTGTGAAAATTTTATAAATATTGGAAGAATGACTGATCAAAAGGATCAAATGTTATTATTAAAAGCATTTAACAATTTAAAAAAAAAAATTAATTTTAAATTAATAATTTTGGGAAAGGGCACTAATCGAAAAAAATTAGAAAATTTTATTTTTGAAAATGGACTTAACGATAAAGTAAAAATATTTGGTTATAAAAAAAATCCTTTTCCTTATTTGCATAAAGCTAGTACATTTATTTTGTCTTCAAGGTTTGAGGGTTTACCAAATGTTTTACTTGAAGCTCAATTTTTAAAAAAAACAATTATCTCAACAAGATGTCCAACTGGTCCAGAAGAAATATTATTAAACGGAAAAGCAGGATTTTTATTTGATGTTGGTAATGTAAAACAACTACAAGAAAAAATATTGTTTGTATCGAATAAAAAAAATTTACATTTAATTAAAAGAAAGAAAAAAATAGGTTTTGATTCTATGAGAAGATTTAATTATAGAAAAAATATGAATAATTATTATAAATTAATTCAATATTACCTTTAATAAAAAAATATGATGGAAATATTATTTGTTACTTTTACCTTTTTATCTTTAGTTTCTATTATTGGATACGGATCATTATTTAAGTTTCTTTTTTTAAAAAACTCAAATAAATTAAATATAGGACTTTTAGGCTTTTTAGGACTTTTTTTAATAAGCTTCATTTCTTACTTAACACATTTATTTTATCCTCATAATCATATTCATAATTTAATATTATTAATTTCTGGTTTTATATTTTTTATTTATTTTTTAAGAAAGAAAGAAATAGTAATAAAAAAACAATATTATTTAATTTTAGCTTTTTTATTTGTTGGTATAATTATTGGCAAATCTCATGATGACTTTCCATATTATCATCTTCCAAATGCACTTGAATTTGTGGAAAATAAGTTAGAGTTTGGACTGGGCAATTTAAATCATGGTTTTAAACATCATTCATCAATTTTTTATCTTTATTCAGTGTTTTATTTTCCGATAATTAAGTTTTACATTTTTAATGTTTTAAATTTCTTTTTTTTGTTATTTGCAGTATTTTTTTTGTTTGACTCAGTTAATAATGATTTAAAAAAATTTAATTTCAATAATAAAAGTTTTTTAAAAGTCTTATTTTTAATTTTATTTATAAGTATATTTAATAGAATTGGAGAGTATGGGACAGACATAACTGGTCAGCTTCTCGCAGGGGTTATGATATGTTTAATTTTAGATACTGTCTCAAAAAAAAAAATTATATTTTATGATTTAATTATTATTTTTTCATTTTTGGCTTATTTAATAACGATTAAGACTTATTTTATAATCTATATTATTTTACCAATAGTATTGTTTATATTTATTGAAAATAAATATTCTGTTTTTAAAAAATTTATTTTTTCAAAATTATTTGTTTATTTATTTTTTGTTGGATTGTTATTTGTAATTTTGAATATATCAGCAACAGGATGTATAATTTATCCAATATCAAAATTATGTTTTCCGAACTATTTTTATTGGGGTTTAAAATTAGAGACAATAAACTATTTGTCAAACTGGTATGAAATTTGGGCAAAAGCAGGTGCTGGACCAGACTTTAGAGAACAGGATCCATTAAAATATATTGAGGGATTAAATTGGCTTAATAATTGGATAGACAGATATTTTTTCAATAAAGTTTCAGATTTTTTACTATCAATATTTTTAGGATTTGTGATTGTTTTTTCCTTTTTTAGAAAGAACTTTAAAATAAATAATAAAATAGAAAAAAGACAAAAATATATCTTATTTACAATAGTATTTTTATTTTTAATTTGGTTTTTTAAATTTCCATCACTGCGTTATGGTGGTCATATTTTAATTTTGTCGATATTAATAATAACTTTTTCATCATTTTTTAGATTTGATAAAGTCAATTATTATAAATTGAATCAAAAGTTTATTTTGATTTTATCAATTAGTATTTTTATTTTTTTTTCAAAAAACTTAATTAGAATAAAAAAAGAATTTAATTATAGTGCAGTTGAAAATTTTAAATCTTTCCCTTTATTTTATGTAAAAAAAGTTAATTATGATGAAATATTTATAGACAACGAAAAAGTTTTTAAGGTAGAAGGTATGTGTTGGGCAACTCCTTCGCCTTGTTTAAGAAATATAAATAAAAGAATAGAAAGAAAGTACAATTATAGAATTTATTTTATTAAATAATAATGAAAAAAAAAATATCAGTAATAATACCTTATTATAAAAATTTGGAATATATTTTTCATTCAGTTAATTCTGCAATAAGGCAAAAATATAATAACAAAGAAATAATTATAATTTATGATGATAAAGATAAAACTGATTTATTTAAGTTAAAAAAAAAATATAAAAAAAATAAAAAGATACGTTTTATAATTAATAAGAAAAATTTAGGAGTTGCTTTATCTAGAAATAAAGGAATGCTTGGGTCGAAAGGCTACTATATAGCTTTCCTAGACGCTGATGATTATTGGAAAAACAATAAAATTATTAAACAGATAAATTTTATGAAAAAAAACTCATTAGATCTATCATATACGGCCTATGATATTTTAAAAAATAATAAAAAAATTAAACATCAGGTTCAAAAATCTTATTCTTATGATGATTTGATAAAAAAATGTGATATAGGACTTTCAACAGTAATTATGAAATCAAAAATGATAAAAACTGCGAGTTTTCCAAATTTAAAAACACAGGAAGATTATGCACTTTGGTTAAAATATTTAAGAAACGGCGCAAAGATTATGGGAATAAATGAATCACTTACTGTTTGGAGAGATAAACCAAACTCTTTGTCTAAAAATGTTTTTCAAAAATTAAGTGATTCTTTTATAGTCTATTATAAATTTGAAAATAAAAATTTTTTAGAATCTGTATTTAGTGTATTAATATTGTCTATAAATAAAATTAAAAAAAATTTAAAATTTAATAAAATATGAGAAAAAAAATAGCTCTTATTACAGGAATAACAGGACAAGACGGATCTTATCTTGCAGAATTATTATTAAAAAAAAATTATATCGTTCATGGAATTATAAGAAAATCATCATCTTTCAACACAGGTAGAATTGATCACTTATATATTGACCCACATAATAAAACCAATTTTTATTTACATTATGGAGATCTAACAGATTCTAATAATATTTATAATTTAATATCTAAAACTAAACCTGATGAAATATATAATTTAGGAGCACAGAGCCATGTAGGTGTTTCATTTGAAAATCCAGAATATACTTCTGAGGTATCAGGAATCGGTACATTAAGAATTCTTGAAGCAGTAAGATTTTTAAATTTAAAAAAAACAAAATTTTACCAAGCAAGTACATCTGAGTTATTTGGTGAAGTAAATACAAAGAAAATATTTGATGAAAAGTCTAACTTTGTTCCTAAATCACCTTATGGAGCTGCAAAATTATATTCTCACTGGATAACAAAAATATATAGAGAAAGTTATGGCATATTTGCTTCTTCTGGCATTTTATTTAATCATGAAAGTCCTAGAAGAGGTGAAACTTTTGTAACAAGAAAAATAACTAGATTTTTGGCAAGAAGATTTTTTGGTTTGGAAAAGAGACTTTATTTAGGAAATATTTATGCAAAAAGAGATTGGGGTCACGCAAAAGATTATGTAGAGATGCAGTGGAAAATTTTGCAACAGAATAAACCTGATGATTTTATAATTGCAACTGGAAAAACTTATAGTGTTAAAGAGTTTATAAGCGAAGCATGTAAGCAAATTGGCTTTAAAATTAAATGGCAAGGAAAAGGATTAAATGAAAAAGCAATTTTAATTAACAATAAAAAAAAAGAAATTTTAATTAAGGTCGATAAAAGATATTTTAGGCCAAATGAAGTTCACTACTTAAAAGGAAAAAATTTTAAAGCCGTTAGAAAGTTAAAATTTAAACCCAAATATTCATTTAAAACACTAATTAAAGATATGTTGCAGTCAGATTTAAAATTGGCCAAATCTGAAATGATTTTAAAAAATAATGATAAGTAAAAATCTTAGAATTTTTATTACTGGTCATAAAGGTTTAGTTGGTTCTGCAGTTTTCAATTTACTAAAAAAAAAAAGTTTTAAAAAAATAATTACAGCAGATAGAAAAAAATTAAACTTATTAAATACTAAAAAAGTTCAGTATTTTATAAAAAAAAAAAAAATAGATATAATTATCAATTGTGCTGCGAAAGTAGGAGGAATTCTTGCAAATTCAACCTATCCAGTAGAATTTTTTTATGAAAATGTTCAAATGCAAAATAATTTACTTTTTGCTGCTGAGAAAAATAAAGTAAAGAGATTTATTTTTCTTGGATCATCTTGCATATACCCCAAAGATACAAAAACACCTATTACTGAAGATAAATTATTAACTGGCAGATTAGAAAAAACTAATGAAGCTTATGCTTTAGCAAAAATTTCAGGAATTAAATTATCAGAATACTTGTTTAATCAAAATAATTTAGATGTCTTATGCTTAATGCCTACAAATATTTATGGACTTAAAGATAATTATGATAAATTTTCTAGCCATGTAATACCTGGTATGATTAGTAAATTTATTGAAGCTAAAAAAAAAAATAAAAGAAAAATAGAATTATTAGGTACAGGTAGACCTATGAGGGAGTTTTTATTTAATGAAGATTTAGCTGAAGCTATTTTCTGTGTTTTAAATAGCTCTAAAAAAAAAATTAATAAAGTATGTAAGGGAAAATTTCCTATAATGAATATTGGAACAGGTGAAAATATATCAATAAAAAATTTATCTGAAATAATTAAAAGATATGTAAACTTTAAAGGAAAAATTTTTTTTAATAGTAAATATCCAGACGGTACTATGAAAAAAAACTTAAATTCAAGTAAAATGAAAAAATTAGGATGGAAGCCAAAAGTTAAATTAAATCACGGACTTAAGGAAATAATTAAATTTAGATTAATTTGATGATTCTAAATATTTTTGCTACTTCATTAATTCTTTTTTTGTCAATTTATTTTACTTTAAAAAAGTTCAATTTTCTTATTGATAAAAAAGATCTTTCTTTTCATAAAAAATTAGTAATTTTTTCTAAGAAACCAATATTAATGGGTGGTATATACTTATGCATAATTGTTTTATTTTTTTTTCCTAATAATTTTATTTACCTTAAAATAATAACAGTTTTAATATTACTTGTCGGTTTATTGTCTGATATTGGCTATCTCAATAGTCCACTAAAAAGAATTTTAATTCAATTTGCATTAGTCTTATTTTTAGTTTTAGTTGATAAAATTTTTATAAGATCATTAAGTTTAGATTTTTTAGATAATATTTTAAAAATTGAGTTTATAAATATTTTGCTAACTATTTTTTGTTTTTTAGTTTTAGTTAATGGTACAAATTTTTTAGATGGATTAAACTCTTTAGTTTCAGGATATTATATAATTATAATTTTATGTCTTCTATTTTTAAGTCAACAAAATTCTATTAATCTTTTCTACGAAAAAGAAATTTTATATTTTTTTATAGGTTTATTTATTTTTTTTATTTTTAACATATTTGGTTTAACTTTTTTGGGTGATGGAGGAGCTTATATTATAGGTCTATTAATAGGATATATATTAATTTATAATTTTAATTTAAACACAAGTATTTCCCCTTACTACGTGGCACTTCTTTTGTGGTATCCAGCATTTGAAAATTTATTCTCTTTATCGAGAAGAATTTTTTTACATAAAAAAGTATCTATGCCTGATAACTTACACTTACATCAATTAATCTATTTAAAAATAAAAAAGAAATTAATCAAGGATGAAAAAATAATTAATTCTTCATCTTCACTATTTATATTATCGTATAATTTAATAATTTTAGCTATTGGTACAAACTATTATAATTCTACTAAAATATTAGTTGGATTAATTTTGATTAATTTACTTTTTTATTGCTTTCTATACTATTTTTTTTCTAAAAATTCTGTGCAATATAAATAATTTTATTATTTCTATTAGTATTAAAAAACCGTCCTTAAAAGCGCTAACTTTTTTTCTTCCTGCAATTCTTTTTTTTTCAAACGAGGCTAATGAATTGTAGTTCATATTCAATAACTTCATTTTGATTGGCATTTCTACACAAAATTTGAAGTCATTAGATTTAATATTAAGTTTTTTAAAAGAGTTAACTGATCCCATAACATAAGTATATAAAATATCATTTATTTTAAGTGAAAATAATAATTTTCCCAAAAAAGAAAAAATTTTATTTCCAATTAGTGTAACAATTGTATCATCTTCGCTACCACCTTCTTCTAAATATCTCGAGGCATAAACAAAATCATTTTGATGCATTAAATTATACATTTTAGATAAGTCTTCATGTTTAAATGATCCATCAGCATTAAATATACAAAACCATTCAGTTTCACAGACGTTGATAGCTTCATTTAATGAATTGCCATAACCAGTTCCTTTTTGCTTATGAATTTTAACACTAAATTTTTTAATTGAGTCAATCGTTTTTAAATCATTCTCTTTTAGACTTACAATTATTTTACAATCAATTTCTTTTAACGATTCAAGTACTTGTGGAAGAGATTCTGATTCGTTTTTTGCAGGTATAATTATTGTAAGTTTTTTCATTAAATTAAATTAAGATTTAGGCTTAAAATAACATCTTATTAATATTTAATCCACTTTTGAGAACTATATTTCCTAATAAATATATAAAAAAATATAAATAAATAAATTTCATTGTTCTAATAGATCCGATATTTACTTTGTATTTAAAATCTAATAATAAAAAAATAATTAAAAACAATGTTGGACTATAATTGGCTTGCCACAATGTGAGCTGAGGATTTGATAATATTGTTACTGAGTATAATATAATATTTAAATTACTATGAAGAAAAGATGAGGTCAATATAACAAGGCCAAGAAAGCTTGCTAAAAATAAAATTATATTATTATTAAATAATACTTGAGAAAAATTATAGAAAAAACCACCTCCAGAATTTGTTAAATTATACGCTGTTTTAAATTCAAAATTGTATGAAAAGAAAACAAATAAAATTAAAAGAAATATCCAATTAGTAATATTTTTATAGCTGATTAATATTATATTATTTCTAAAAGACTTACAAAATAGAAGAGGAGTTAAATAAAAAAAAAATAAAGAGTTAACAATTGTAAATTTATTAGATAAATTATTTATTGAAAAAATATTATTTCCTATGTCCCAACCTGATTTATTAAATATAAAATTTATATCCATGATAAATAAGTAATAAAAAAAGGGAATTGATAATAAAATATTAAAAAAACCTATAAATAATATTTTTTTTCCTAATTTAAAATGATTAAAAAAATCCAAAAAATAGAAAATTATAAAAATACCAAAGTTTGGACTACAATATGCTGATAGTGCTAAAAAAAAAGTATTTAAAACACAATATTTAAAATTATTTTTTTTAGCAAATTTATATTTTAAAAAATAAAAAATAGATATTGAAAAAAAAACTGTTCCTAGCAAATGTGGATCTGGCCAAATTGAGTATGATCTAATGGTAGGAAATAAAAACAGCACAAAAGATAATAACTTTATGTAATTTTTATATTTTAAATTAAACAATAATTTTAAAGACTTATAAAAAAATAAAGGAATAAGCATATAAATATGTAAAAAAAATAGCCTCATAACTATTTCATTCTTTATCAGAATAGATTTAAACATATAAAATAATGGTGAATGACGGTGACCAAGCTGATCATAATTTAATAAAGTTCCCATAAAGTCATTTCTAAATTTTTCAGAAATATGACTATGTGATTGGTAGTCTCTAAAAGCACCACCTAAGGAGTCTTCACCAAAATATAAACCAATAAGCAAACTTGAATATAAGAAAATTCCTATGATATTAATTTTACTTAACGGTGACATTAGAATATATATATCCAATTTTAACAACATAAAAAATATTTTAATGTTTTTTTTTGCAAAATTACTTTTAAATTTCTTCGATAAGTTCACCCAAAATCAAATTTTCAGGTTTATTAAAAGTGTTCTTAATAATAAAATTAATGTTTTAATGGATGTAGGGTCGCACCGTGGAGAATATATAAATAGTATTAGTAAAAAATTTATTATTGGTAAAATTTATGGTTTTGAACCAAATCCAAATAGTTATAAATTACTGTTAAAAAATACTGTAAAATATAAAAATTTAGAATTATTAAATTTTGCAGCCGATATATCGGATGGAACTAAAACATTAAATATAAATATTGAGTCATCTTCTTCTTCAATAAATCAATTAAATGAAAAATCAAAATATTTTAAAAGAAAATATTTTTTTTTTAACTTTTTAAAAAATAAAAACTTTTCAACACCAGTTGAAATAAAAACAATTTCATTGAGTAGCTTTATAGATAAAAATAAATTAGATATTGTAGATTTGTTAAAAATAGATACTGAAGGTTTTGAGTATAATGTGATTAGAGGATTAAAAAGTAATTTAAATAAAATTAAGCTTTTGCACTTAGAACATCACTTTGATGACATGGTTATAAAAAACTATAAAATTACTGATATTCATAATTACTTGGTCAACAATAACTTTAAAAAAGTTTTTAAAATAAAAATGAAATTTAGAAAATCATTTGAATACATTTATCAAAATCAAAAATTACAATAGTATGAAAAAAAATTTAGCATCCATATTAATTACTAACTATAATAAAGAAAAATTTATTAAAAAATCAGTAATTTCGGCATTAACACAAGATTATATTTATAAAGAAGTAATTTTGTATGATGATAAATCTACAGATAACTCATTAAGAAAAATTAATAATTTAAAAAAAATCAAAATTTTAAATAATAAAAGAAAAAATTTTTTTTCTTCACCGATAAATCAAATAAATGGAATAATAAAAAGTTTTCAAAAATCTAATGGTGAATATATTTTTCTTCTTGATAGTGATGACGAGTTTAAAAAAGACAAGTTAAAAAAAATAATTAAATTATTTAAAAATAATAAAAAGTTAAATATAATTCAAGACAAGCCCTATATAAAAAAAAAGAATAAAGTTATGAATTTAAAAAAAAAAAATCATTTTTTTTCGATTTGGCCCAGTATTTATCCAACAAGTTGCATTGCTGTAAAAAAAAACTATTTTAAGAAATTTTTAAAATTTATTGAAAGCAAAAAATATCCTCACTTAGAAATAGACTCAAGATTGGTAATTTATGCTTTTCTGAAAAATGATTTAAAAATATTAAATAAATCTTATACAATATACAATTATGACTTTACCGGAATCAGTTCAAGTTATAAAAAATTTAGTCAGAATTGGTGGAAAAAAAGAAACGAAGCTTTTGATTATATGAATTTTTTAATGAAAAAATTTAAACTAAATTTTAGAAAAGGACCAGACTTTCTAATTACAAAATTAATAAATTTACTTTTTTAGTTTGAACCACTTATTTTTCGTTAATCATCAAGCCATAATTTATCCAAAAAAGTGTTGCACCAAAAGTTGTAAAAAAACTTCCCGTTGGCAATAATGGCATTAAGGAAAATAACAGATATAAAGATGATGCAAAAATAATTAAATTCTTTGATTTTAAAAAATTTTTAAAACTCCAATAAAATGATAAAAATATGAAAATTAAAAAAGAAAAATATCCAAAAAAACCTGTTTCAGTTAAAAATTCTAAATGAACTTGGTGAGGATGAATAGATGCGGCTGATTTGTCAAAATGTAAATCTTTATTTTCATATTTTTTTTTATTACTTTCATTTCTATAATTTTTAATACCAACTCCAAAAAGTTTATTATCTAAAAAAACCCTATACGCTCTATCATAATTTGCTCCGTATACTGTAAAATTAATAATTTCTTTAAAGCTAAAACTTTCTTTAATTTCTATTTTATCAGTTTTTACTTTGCCGATTATTATTGGTTTTATAAATTGACCCCAAAATCTTTTATTATATTCTTCATTTTTTATTATGAACAATGTTAAAGTTAAGCTTACAAAAGTTAAAAATATAATTTTTTTTATAAAGTTTTTATTATCAAAAAAAATAATAAAAAAAATTGACATGAAAAAAACTCTTATAAAATTTGCTCTTTCTCCAATGAAAATAGACACAACGATTGATATTAAAATAAATAATAATAAATAATAATTTTTCTTGGTAAAATATAATATATTTACAGAACATATTAAAAATATTGCTGAATAAAGATGTCCTATTTTTAATTCTTGATTCAAAAATCCTGACAATCTTCCTGGCATATAGGAGCTAAAACCAGCTGTATTAAATCCAAATATGAATTCAAATATTAAATCAAAAGTAACAACTAAAAATGTTACAATCCATATTTTGAATACTAATTTTTGAATTTGACTACCCGACTTCTCAAAAAATATTTTAATTGATAATGCTAATAAAATAAATCTTACAAAACCAAATGTTCTGCTTAAACTATTTTCGATATTTGAGCTAAAAAATAAATTGATTATAAATGAGCCCCATAAAAAAAGTAGTATAACAAAGAACTTATTTTTAAAAATATCAAAATTTTTTTCTTTCAATAAAAAAATAATAAAAACAATACATGCAAATAAGGTATTTAAATTAATTAAAAAGCTACCAATTAAAAAACAGAGAGGATATATTGAAATAACAAAACCAAGAACAATTAATAATCTTTCTTCATTCAGCTTTTTATCTATTTTTTTCAACATTATGTTTGATTATTTTTTTTAATAATTTAAGAACATACTGATCTATATATAAAAAATTAAATAACAAATGAAGAAAATAATCGTTGTTACTGGTGGCGCTGGTTTTGTTGGAACTAACCTTATAGAATATTTACTTAAAAAGACCAATTTAAGAATTATAAGTATTGATAACTATTCTTCTGGATCTAAAAATAATCATTTAAAAAATGATAGAGTAAAGTATTTAAAAACTCATACAAAAAATATTTCTAAAGTTTTAAATAAAGAAAAAAATTTAATACATTCATTATTTCATTTTGGTGAATTTTCAAGAATATATCAAAGCTTCAATCACATGAACGAGTGTATAGATACAAATTCAATAGGGACACATGCTATTTTTAATTTTTGTCTTAAAAATAAAATTAAGTTAATTTATTCTGCAACGTCTGCATCACTGGGTAACAAAGGTAAAGATAAAAATCTATCTCCTTATGCATTTACTAAATCAAAAAATTTAGAGTTACTAGAGAATTTGAAAAAATGGTTTAATTTTAAATTTGAAATTATTTATTTTTATAACGTTTATGGTCCAAAACAAATTTCTACTGGAAGGATGGCGACAGTTATTGGAATATTTGAAAATCAATTTTTAAATAATAAATCTTTAACTGTAGTTAAACCTGGCACACAAAGCAGAAGATTTACCCATATAACAGATACTGTGAAAGTATGTTATGATGCTTGGAAATCAAATAAGTGTATTCATTATAGTATTTCAAATAGGAAAAGTTTTACAATTTTAGAGATAGCAAAAATGTTTAATAAAAAAATTATTTTTTTAAAACCAAGACTTGGTGAGAGATATGCTTCAGCATTAACGAATATGAGCTTTTCAAATAAAGTTCATAAAAAGTTTGGTAAAATTAGTATAAAAAAATATATAGAGAACTTTATTAGAAAAAAAACCAATAAATTCCCTAATAAAAGATAATTTACAATGACTAATTTTAATATATAAGTTTCTCGCCTGGTGATTATTGCGAAAGGGCAATACCCGATCCCATCCCGAACTCGGAAGTCAAGCCTTTCTGCGCCGATGGTACTTTGTCTTAAG
>MDTB01151776.1_pt1 | contig 16579 bp, 24 predicted proteins | sample 811161 | NCBI WGS metagenome assembly MDTB01 (sample SAMN05326650, study PRJNA326480) | marine metagenome | isolation source: seawater | place: Mediterranean Sea | collected 2009 | reverse complement strand
CAGATGTAAAAGGCACAATTTTAATTGCCACCCAAACAGGCAATAAAAAAGAATTTAGCTTTAAACAACTTGTAATGAATTTTTTTAAATATCCTTTAATGACAATAAAAATCATTGGTGCGATACATTATGAAGCATTACTTTTGTGGAAAAAAGGGGCAATATTTAGAAAACGAAGCATAAAATTAAGAAACAATTTAAGCTATGAGGAATATTGATGAGTTTAACTAAAATTTCTGAAAAATTTGTCTTAAATAAGCTGAAGAATATTTCACAAGGAAATTTAAAATTAATTAATTATGATGGAAAAGTTTTTCATTTCGGCGATTTAGAAAGCGAATTATCTTCAGATATTAAAATTAATAACCCTCATTTTTACTTAAATGTTGTACTCGGTGGAAGCTCAGGTTTAGGTGAAGCATACATAAAAAAAGATTTTTATTCTTCAAATTTAACTAATTTAATTGAACTTACAGCAAGGAATATCAATACTATTTATTCTTTCTCCGGTAGTTTAAGATTACAAAAAATTAAAAATTTTCTTAAAAAGATATTTGCATCAAATACTAAATCAAAAAGTAAAAAATATATATCAAAACATTATGACTTAGGTAATGAATTCTTCTCATTGTGGCTTGATACATCTCTTACTTACTCTAGCGGTGTATATAAAAATGAAAAATATGATTTAGAAAACGCTCAAAGAAATAAATTTCAAGAGCTTATAAATTTATTAAATATAAAAGAAGGAAATAAAGTTTTAGAGATTGGCTGCGGATGGGGTGGTTTTGCTGAATTTTTAGCAAAAAATTATGATGTAATTGTTGATTGTATTACAATTTCAAAAAATCAATACGATTATACTCAAAAGAAAATTTTCAATTCAGGTTTAAGTAATAAAGTAAATGTTAAATTTTTAGATTATAGAGATCTCAAAGATAAATATGACCATGTTGCCTCAATAGAAATGATCGAAGCAGTTGGTGAAAAATATATGGATAAATACTTTGAAACAATTAAGAGAGTTTTAAATAAGAATGGTACTGCTGCTATTCAGGGTATTGTTATAAAAGATGACCTGTTCGATAGATATCGAGCAAATGAAGATTTTATTCAAAAATATATTTTTCCAGGTGGATTTTTACCTTCAATAAATTTAATAGAAAAACTAATAAAGAAAAATGATTTAAAACTCCAGAAAATAAACACTTATTCAGATGACTACGCAAAAACATTAGCGACCTGGAGAGAAAATTTTTTAGGTGTTTGGGATAAAATAAGTCCACTCGGCTTTGATGATTATTTCAAACGTATGTGGGAATTTTACTTATCTTATTGTGAAGGGGGCTTTAAGTCTAGAAACATTAACTTGATTCAATTCTCTATGTCTAATAGATATTCGTCATGAAAAAATTTATAGTACTATTTTTACTAATTTTAACAACAGGATGTGCAAATAAAATGAAACCGACAGATTTTAAAGATCAAAAACCGAGACTAGTCATCGAAAATTATTTATCGGGTAATGTCAAAGCTTGGGGAGTGTTACAAAATAGATCTGGAAAAGTTACAAGACAATTTAAAGCTGATTTAAACGGAAAATGGGATGGTTCTCAATTAATTTTAGACGAAGTTTTTGATTGGAATGATGGGGAAAGACAAACTCGTCAATGGACTATTAAAAAAATTGATGAACATAACTACGAGGGAACTGCTTCTGATGTAGTTGGAACAGCTAAAGGATATTCATATGGTCCAGCTTTTAAATTTGAGTATGTGTTGCTTGTGCCAGTCAAAGGTAAAAATATTAAAATTACTTTTGATGATTGGATTTTCATGCAGGATGAACGTGTGGCAATAAATAGAGCGACAATGACTAAATTTGGAATTAAAGTTGCAGAATTAACTGTAATGTTTGTAAAAGATTAATATGTTTGAGCTTCCAAAACTAGATTATGATAATTCAGCTCTTTCTCCAATAATGTCAGAGCAAACTTTGGATTTACATCATGGTAAACATCATCAAACATATATTACAAATTTAAATAACTTTATAAAAAATTCTGAATACGAAAAATTGTCGTTAGAAGACATAATTAAAAAATCATCGGATGAAAAAAAAGCTGGGATTTTTAACAATGCAAGCCAACATTGGAACCACAATCTTTTTTGGAAGTGCATGAAACCTAATGGCGGAGGAAATGTTCCACCTAAACTTGAAAATAAGATTAAAGAAGATTTTGGAGGCTTTGAAAAATTTAGGGAGGAATTTATCAAAGCTGGAGTTACTCAGTTTGGATCTGGATGGTGTTGGTTATCTTTAAAAGAAGATAAGCTTGTAGTAACTAAATCACCAAATGCTGAAAATCCAATAATTCATAATATGAGACCTATATTAGGCTGTGATGTTTGGGAGCACTCCTATTACTTAGATTACAGAAATAAAAGACCAGCTTATTTAGAAAATTTTTTTGATAAACTAATCAATTGGGAATACGTTGACTCTCTTCTTTAATTATCGTTTAACAAGTTTATCTACTAAAAATAAATAAAGTCTATAAGGTAATATTCTTAAAAATTTTAAGGTCAAAGTTAATCCTTTGGGAAAATGAATTTCAAAAGCATTTCCTTTAACTAAACCATTAAAAATTTTTTCTGCAGCATATTCAGGGGTTTTTAAGAATGGCATAGAAAATTCATTTTTGTCAGTCAAAGGGGTTTTAATAAATCCAGGCGATATAATTGAGACTCTTACTCCAAATTTTTTAAAGTCAAAATAAATACTTTCCGTAAAATTATTTAAAGCTGCCTTAGATGGTCCGTAACCACTTGAATTAGGTAACCCTCTGTATCCGGCAATTGATGAAACTATTGAAATGTGCCCTTTTTTTTTATTTTTAAAATATTCTTCAACAGACTTAACACAATTTAAAACTCCAAAATAATTTACATCCATGACAAACTTACTTTGTTTAATATCTATCTCCTTTTCTTTTTTAGGGTCATATGTTCCACTGCAAAAAATACACAGATCAATTTCTGTAAAATCTGAGATAATTTTATCAAATGTATTCTTACAATTCTGTTCATCAACAACATCAAGTGGATATGATGAAATGTTTTGATCTTTAGCCATATCATTTAAAATTTCTTTTCTTCTAGCTGACACCGCGACTTGCCATCCTTCATTAGCAAATTTTTCAGCTACAGCTTTACCTATTCCACTACTAGCGCCAGTGATCCAAATTTTTTTCTGATTTTTAGACATTAATTAGTTATATATTAACATATGACAAAGAATAAATATTTATCCCTAATTTTAATACTATTAATCACATTTATAGCTTCAGCAACAGGAGGATTTACCACAGCTTCCTTCAAAGAACCTTGGTATTCAGAGATTATTTTACCAAGCTTTAATCCTCCGAGCTGGGTGTTTGCTCCAGTTTGGACAATTTTATATATCATGATGGCCATCGCAATTTGGAAAGTTTGGATCAATTCTTTTGATTTAAAGATTCTAAAACTTTATTTTGTTCATATATTTTTTAATGGAACTTGGAGTATTTTTTTCTTTGGATTTCATCAAATTGGATTAGCTTTAATCAACTTGTTTATTATTTTAATTTTTATTTTTTTACTTATGAAAAATTATTTTCACAGAGATAAAATTAGTTTTTGCTTGATGATACCCTATCTATTATGGTCGAGTTATGCTTTAATTTTAAATTCATCAATTTTTTATTTAAACTAAAACCATCTTTTTGGATAATTTCTTTTAAAAATAAATCTATTTATTACAAAAGCTAAGAATATTATTAAAATTGTTCCAGTTATTACAGGAGATAAAATAAAGTCGAATGACAAATCCATTGATAAAGCAACTATAGGATTAGAAGCTGCCGGTGGATGCATGATTTTGAGATAAACCATTAATGTTACAGCTAAGCCTACCGCCAAACTTAAAGATATGAATGAAAGTCCAACTGTTTCATTAAACAAAATTCCTATTAACATCGAAATAACATGACCAAAAAAGACATTTTTAGGCTGAGCAGTCTCAAGATCATAAAGCACAAAGATTAAAAAAACAGTAGCCCCAAATGAAATCATCAACCATATTCCTGCAGAAGTTTCCAAAGTCAAAAACGCTAAAATTCCTATGACTATTGCGGCTGAAAGCCCTGAAGCTATTGGTTCAATTTTTTTTGGTATTTTCATATGAGTTTTTCTCTTATTGGGTTATACACGGTAATGGAATTAAAAAAACCATTTATTTTTCTTAAAAATTTACCTCACAAATTAAATAGATTTTATTCTCAAAAATTAAAATTTAATTTAATTGTAAAAAATAAATCAAAAAATAAAAAATATTTTAACCCTGTTACTAATTTTGATAAATCTTTTGAAAAATTTATAAGATCACTAATTACTAAAAATTTTCCTAAAGATGGAATTGAAGGTGAAGAATTTAAAAAAAAATATTCTTTGAGTAATTTTACTTGGTCGATAGATCCAATAGATGGGACCAAAGCTTTTGTTATAGGAGTTCCTACATGGTCAAACTTAATTGGTTTAACTTATAAAGGTAAGACAATTATTGGATTAGCTAATTTTCCTGAGCTTAATAAATATTATTTGAATGATAAAAAAAGATCTTATGTATTTAAGAATAATCACAAAAAGATTATTAGATCATCTAAAATCAATAACTTAAAGAAAATACGAATGATTGGTGATTTTCATGGTAAAGGAAACAAAAAAAAATTGAATAAATTATTGAGTAAATTGGGTAGCTCATTTAGGCGTGTAAGTTTTGATGCTTTAAATTATTGTTTGTTGGCAGAAGGAAAAATTGATGCGGTAATAGAGACTAATCTTAAGCCATATGATATTATACCTTTGACACAAATTGTTAAAAGATCAGGCGGATGCGTTTCAAATTGGAAAAATGAACCGCCTGAAAAAGGAGGAGATATATTGGCATCATCAAATAAAATTATTCATAAAAAAATTTTAAGAATAATTAAACCATTTATAAATATAAAATGATAAATTTATTTATTAATAGAGTTTTTCGCGCAATTAAAATTGATATTGATCTTTATGAGGAAGTTGAAAAGGATAAATCAGCAACAGTACAAGCTGGTGTCGTAGTAGTTTTATCTAGTTTAGCAGCTGGAGTAGGCGCTTTACAACTTGGAGCTTCAAATTTTTTATTAGCACCGGTCCTTTCTTTATTAAGTTGGTATGTATGGGCTTATGTAATTTATTTCGTTGGAGTAAAATTATTTGGTGACATAAAAACGAAAAGTAATCACGGTGAGCTACTAAGAACTATTGGCTTTTCAAGTGCACCAGGTTTAATTAGAATTTTTGGTGTTACACCAGAATTAATGACAGTCACATTTATAGGATCAGCATTTTGGATGTTGGCTTGCATGGTTGTAGCAGTAAAATCAGCATTAGATTATGAAAGCTTATGGAAAGCCTTGGGAGTAGTAGTAGTTGCATGGTTATTTCAGGCATTTTTCTTATTTTTAATTATTATTTTATTTAAGGGAATTTAAACGGGAAATATCATCTTAGACAATTTACAACTATCACAAATTTTAAAACCTGTAATAATCTTATTGGTTTTAACACTTTCATCCTCTTTGTGGCATTCTTCACAAATAATATCAGGTAAATCTTCCATGTAGGACAAGATATACCTTTTAATAATTAAAATCTATTTTAGAGTTACTATATGAAAAAAATATTTTTTTTAGCGTTCATTTTTCAGATATTGTTAATTTATCAGGACGAGGTTCTTGCAGGTAAATTAAAAGTAACACTAGGAGAAAACCAAAATATCAACAATTCTGGTCTAAAAAAAGTATATTTTGCAGGGGGTTGTTTTTGGTGTATGGAAGAATCTTTCGATAAAATCGAAGGTGTGATCAGTTCTACCTCTGGATATTCAGGAGGAAAATTGAAAAATCCTACTTATAGAGACGTGATTTATAAAGATACTGGGCACGTAGAGACCATTGAAATTACTTACGATAGTGCCAAATTGTCTTACGAAAAATTGCTAGATGTTTTTTGGAAAAATGTTGATCCTTTCGACCAATATGGTCAATTTTGTGATAAAGGTAAAAGTTATAGATCAGTTGTTTTTTATAATAATGGGACACAAAAAAAGATAATTGAAAAATCTATGAATGATATAGAGCTAAAATTTAAAACAAAAGTAGTAACATTACTTTGGAAATTTGATACGTTTTATGAAGCGGAAGACTACCATCAAGATTATTATCAAAAAAACTTTTTGAAATATCTTGCCTATAAAAAAGCTTGTCAAAGAGAAGAAGTTTTAGATAAAATATGGAACTAAAAAAAATAATACTTACATTAATTTTTGTTTTGTTTTCGAATACTTTAAATGCAGAACTTATTAAGCCAAATAAAACACTTAGTCCTTACGACGTTGTTGAAGTTCAACTCAAAGCATTAAAAAATAATGACTCTCAGGACAGAGGCATAAGACAAACATGGCTTTTCGCTCATCCAGATAATAAAAAAGTTACTGGACCATATGAAAGATTTAGAATCATGATTTATGGAGAACAATATAAATATCTTATTAACCACTCATCTTATAAAATAAGATTAATTACAAATAGTCCTAACTCGTTTGTTTATAGAATTGAGATTTTGTCTAAGAAAAAAAAATTAATTTTTTATGAGTGGCATGTTCAAAAAGGTAACGATGTTAACTGCGAAGGCTGTTGGTTTACTTCTGCAGTTTCTAAACCAGTAGATCAAGGGAATACGATTTGAAAAGGCCACCATTTATATATCGCTATATAATCGTTGGATCTATTTTAGTGTTTCCACCAATTCTTAGTGCTCACTATGGATCAATTTATTTGGGCAAAGAAAATGGAGTCCTCCTAGGTTTTTCAGTTGGAATTATTTGCGTAACTTTTGCATGTTGGAAATTGTATATCGATGATTGGAGAGATGACGAGGATTGATGCTGTTTATAACCTCTAGGTCTGAAGCCTTAGACAAACTTAATAAATATATAGAAAGCGATATTTCAAATTATAACACTAAAAGAAATTTTGATTTTGGTGTTGCTGATAGACGTAATGTTTCTTGCTTGTCCCCTTATATAACTCATAGATTAATTACAGAGTATGAAACTGCAAAACTTGTTTTAAAAAAATATCCTTTTCAAAAAGTAGACAAGTTTATTCAAGAAATTTTTTGGAGAGTTTATTGGAAAGGTTGGCTTGAATTAAGACCAAAAGTTTGGACTGATTTTATAGGAGATCTTAAGGCAATCAAAGAAGATCAAAACTATTTAAAAGCAATAAATGGTGAAACAGAAATTGAATGTTTTAACGATTGGGTAAAAGAACTTAAAAATTTTAATTATCTTCATAATCATACTAGAATGTTGTTCGCAAGTATTTGGATATTTACATTAGGTTTACCCTGGCAAAAAGGAGCAGAATTTTTTATGAAACACTTATATGATGGAGATGCAGCATCAAATACTTTAAGTTGGCGGTGGGTTGCTGGAATTCAAACAAAAGGCAAAAATTACTTAGCCCAGTCTTGGAATATATCTAAGTTTACAAATAATAAATATAAGAATGTTAAGTTAAATGAGACAGCGTTACCAATTATAGATAAAAGAGAATATAAAATTTCTACTATTCAAATTAACAAAAACGAATATTTAAATGACCATCTAATTATTTTTGAGAATGAAATGTATGCTGATTTTTTTGAATATAAGAAATATAAAAAGATTTATTTTGTTTTGTTGGAAAATGAAAATAGATCAATTAAATTATCTTCAAAAGTAATGGATTATAAAAGAAACGTTGTTAAATCAAGATTAACCGAAATTAAATGTGAAGCAGAATTACTTGATGGAAAAAGCTTAACAAACTTTACTGACACTTCTAAGTCATTTGATGTCATATACCCTTGTGTTGGTGAAAATTTTTCTTTTCTTAAAACGTTAGCAAAAAAAAATAGTCTTAATATAAATTTTATTAAGCGAAAAGAGGACGAATTTTGCTGGAAATACTCAAATAAGGGTTATTTTAATTTTAAGTCAAATATACCAATAATATTAACAACTTTTAAACTTAATTAGATCTAGAACACTTCTTAGAACAATATTTTACCTTTTCCCAATTTAATCTCCATTTTTTTCTCCATGTGAAAGGTTTGTTACAAACTAGACAATTTTTTTTCGGTAAATTATTTTTTTTCATCGTTTAGAAGATGTTTATTTTTTATAAAAAGTAAATATGCTGCAATTTCATAAAAAATATTTAATAAAATAAATAAAGGTTTGATCTTAAATATTCTATATAAAAAATTATATTTAGGTACATTTTTCCAAATTATTAAAAAAGATTCCGCCCCACTAATCACTTTCCCATCTTGAATAACATGCATTCTTCTTAAAAGTTCTTTATATGATTTTGATGTAATTTTTTTTGCATTTTCGTTACTAGTAACATCTATCCATTCAACACTTTCATCGCTGTGTTTTTTATAATGTTCAATTTCAGCCTTGCAAATATTGCATGAGTTGTTAAAAAAAACTTTAACCATTTGTATTCGCCTTTATAAAATTGTTTGCTGCTTTAAATATTCTTACTTTTCTCTCTTTGTTCATTTTTTCTGAAACTCTCACCATCATTGCCAACCTGGGATTTTTTAAAAAGAATTTTTTATTTTTGTCTATAAATTTCCAATAAAGTCCATCCATAACATCGCACCAAGGTCCTTTTTTAAAATGCATCATTTTTAAAAAATAGCTAGAGCCACAAATATAAGGTTTAGTAGCAAAAATTCCTCCATCACTAAAGAGACCCATGCCGTAAATATTTGGTGACATTACCCAGTCAGATGAGTCAACAAACATTTCCATAAACCATTTGTAAACTTGTTTTGGATGAATTTCACAAAGATTCATAATATTGGAGAGTATCATCAATCTTTCTATGTGATGAGACCATCCAAAACGTTCAGCATTTTTAATCGAGAAATCAAGCGGGTCCAATCCAGTACTACCATTATACCAAGATTTTTTCATTTTTCGTTTGTGATTAAAAAAATTTGACTTGTCCATTTGAATATCAAAATTTTGATAAATACCTCTCATGAATTCTCTCCAACCAATAATTTGTCTTACATAACCTTCAAAGGAATTTATTGGGACTTTATTTTCTATTTTTTTTAATTTAATTAAAATTTCTTCAGGTGTTATAAGTCCTAAATTTATTAAGGGACTTAAAGCACTATGAAACATTGTGTTTGATTTGTCACTTACAGCATCTTCATAATCACCAAACAGTTTTATTCTTTCATTAAAAAAACGATCAAGATGTTTTTGAGCTTCCAACCTAGTTGTGGGAAACCAAAAATTTTTAGTATTTCCGGGATGATCTTTGAAATTTTGTTCAATAAATTTTTTTATCTGATTGGTATGACTAGTTGTTTTGATTTTAGGTATTTCTGGTATTTTAATATTTTTAGGAAGTTTTTTACGGTTATCTTCATCAAAGCTCCATTTATTGCCTTTTGGTTTTCCATCACTATTCATTAAGATATTCAATTTTGCTCTTATTGATTTGTAAAAATTAGCCATAAAAGGCTTTTTGTATCTAGATAGATATTCAGTAAATTCTTTTCTTGTAGTCAAAAACATTGGAGTTTTAATTTGATTTACTTTAATATTCATCTTTTTAAGCACGGAAACAATTTTTTTCTCAAATGGTTTATCTTCAATTTCAAAAAAACTTACTTCTTTAATCTTCTTATCCTTAATTATCTTTTCTAATTTTTTTTCATACGAGGTTTTGAACTTTGAATTTATATCTTCATAAATTATTTTAAAGTTTTTAGATTTTAGCTCATCTCTGAACGATCTCATTGATGACAAAAAAAGTAATATTTTAAGTTTGTGATGTTTTTCATACGTACAGAGCCCATAATCCTCGGCCATATAAAAAAGGTGATCTTTAAAGTTTTTTAAATAGTTTGGATTAAATAGCTGGTTTCCTAGAATTATAAAAAGCCTCATATAAGCCAAATTATATATCTTTTAGAGGAAATAAACGCGTCATTATTTGCCTACTCATTTTAAAAAATAGTGTTAAATAAGCATAATGAAAAAATTAATCCTAGGAGCTACTGGCTCAATTGGTTCCTCTTTAGCAAAAAAAGTAATAGCGGACGGAGGAGAAGCACATTTAGTAGGAAGAGACGAATCAAGCTTATCTAAGCTAGCTTCAGAGCTAAACTCTACTTTCACGACTTGCGATGTTTTAGAGGAGAATTTTTCTGATAAGATTTTAAGTGATTTAGGTGACACTCCGATTAATGGTCTAGCATACTGCGTTGGCTCAATAGATTTAAAACCAATCAAAATGACAAAAAAAAGTGATTACATGCAATCATTTAACCTTAATTTAATATCAGCAACAGAAATTATTAGAAATGCTTCAGATAATTTAAAACGAAACAAAGGATCAATAGTTTTATTTTCCACGGTAGCAGTTAGAAGAGGTTTTACTAATCACAGCATTGTATCATCTGCTAAAGGGGCAATCGAGGGGCTGACAGTATCTTTGGCTGCAGAGTTTGCACCTAATATAAGGGTAAATTGCATAGCTCCAAGTATATCAAAATCTAAAATAGCAAATTTTATTTTAAAAAATGAAAAAATGGCAGATAGCATTGCAAAAATGCATCCACTTAAAAGAGTAGGAGAGGGGAGCGACTCTGCGTCAGTTGCAAATTTCTTATTAAGCGATAATAGTTCTTGGATAACCGGACAAATTTTAGGTGTAGATGGAGGGAGATCATCTTTAACATAATTATGAAGAAAATAGTTTATATAATTTTGATAAGTTTAATTTCTCAGTTTGCTTACGCAGCTGGTAGCGATAGCTCTGGAACAGAAGGTTCAGATCATAGTAAGACTGACTATTACAACGAAGCAAAAAAATTAGTTAAAAGAGCAGGGAAACTAGAGAAAAAAGAAAAATCTGATAAAGCTAAAAAACTTTATTCTCAAGCTTTTAAGAAACTAGAACAAGCGTACTCATCAGATAAATCTAATCCAGATATTTTAAATTATATGGGTTTTACTTCTCGAAAAACTGGTAACTTTGAGCAGGCAGAAAAATTTTATTTAAAAGGTTTAAGCATTAAACCAGATCATAATGGTATCAATGAATATCTTGGTGAACTTTATGTTCAAACAAATCGTATTGATAAAGCTAAAGAAAGACTAGAAGTTTTAAAAAGTTGCAATTGTGAAGAATATCAGGAACTTGAGTTAATTATTAAAACTCGTGGTACAAAAATTTACTAAGAAATATCTAAAGCAAATTTTTTAAGTTTTTCTATTGGAATTAAATCCAGAGTTTTAATATTAGTTTTTTTTAAGTAAATAGAGCATGCTTTGTTTTCTTCTAAAGCTTTAGCATACCAAGTTGCACACAAACACCATTTATCTCCTTCTTTGAGTCCGCGAAATCCATATTCAGGATGTGGTGTGATTAAATCATTTCCAACTTTTTTTGACCAAATTAGAAACTCATCCGTAACCCTTGCACATACTGTATGAATTCCCCTATCATTATTATCAGTATTACAACACCCATCTCTTAACCATCCAGTTAATGGATCAGTAGAGCAAGGCTCTAAAGGTTCACCAAAAATATTTTTTTGTTTTTCTATAATCATTTATTTAAATTATACTATAATTTAGTTGGATTAGGTTGACCTTTGTAAACTTTTTCTGGGTCAAATTTTTTTTCTTTTTCTTTAAATTCTAGTTTTACTTCATCAGCATTAGTCATTTTACCTAATGTAATAGATCTATAAAAACATGATTTGTATCCAACATGACAGCTCGCTCCATCACCAATATCTACTGTCATCCATAGAGCATCTTGATCATCATCAATTCTAATATCTATAACTTTTTGAATAAAACCACTTGTTTTACCTTTGTGCCACAGAGCATTTCTTGATCTACTCCAATAACAAGCTTCTTTTTTTTCAATAGTGAACTTTAAGGATTCCGCATTCATATATCCATGCATTAAAACCTCACCTGATTTATGGTCAGTTGTAGTTACAGGTATTAAACCTTCTTTATTAAATTTTGGTGAAAGAAATTTTCCTTCTTCTACCTCAATTATATTCTCTCTTTTTTTAAACATGGGCGTAAAATAATGAAAAAAAGACAAAATAGCAATTTGCATTAATGAAATATGTCATATAAAAATGAGCGCTATATGAAATTAGTTAAAGACATTAATAAATCTAGTCAAAAAAAAGCTGAAGTTACAGATAAACAGGCTGAAGAAGCATTCAAGACAATTTTGACCTGGATAGGAGAGGATCCAAGCAGAGAAGGACTTTTGGAGACTCCAAAAAGAGTTGTTAAAGCATTTAAAGAATATTTTAAAGGGTATCACCAAAATGCAAGTGCAGATTTACTTAAAACTTTTGGAGATGTGGAAGGTTACGATGATATGGTCGTAGAAAAAAATATAACTTTAGAAAGCCACTGCGAACATCATATGGCTCCAATTATAGGAGTCGCTCATATAGCCTATATTCCAAATAATAAAGTAGTTGGCTTAAGCAAGCTTGCAAGAACAGTTGAAGTTTTTTCAAAAAGGCTACAAACTCAAGAAAGACTTACAATGCAGATAGCTAAGACTTTAATGAACGCTCTTGACGCAAAAGGTGTTGCAGTAACTATAGATGCCGCACATCAGTGCATGACAATGCGAGGTATTAAAAAAGAAAGAGCCACAACTGTAACAAATTACTATTTAGGCGCTTTTAAAGAAGATCTTAGTTATCAAAATAGATACCTAAGATACATAGCTAAATAAATGTCAGATAAATTTAAAGCTGTTGTAATAAATAACCAAAACGAAAAATTTACTAGAGAATTAAAAGAAATAGATATGAAAGATCTAAAAGATGGCAATGTGCTAATCAAAGTAGATTTTTCAAGTTTAAATTATAAGGATGCACTTATTTTAAATAATGGAGGAAAGATAGTAAGAAAATTTCCTTTTGTACCTGGGATAGACTTTTCTGGTAAAATTGTAGAAAGCGAAGATAGTAAATTTAAAAAAGATGAAAATGTAATTTTAACCGGATTTAGAGTAGGTGAAGCTTATTTTGGGGGATTTGCACAATATGCGAAAGTTGACTCAAATTTTTTAATAAAAACTCCTTCTGAACTAAATAATCACAAAGCCATGATGTTAGGTACGGCAGGGTTTACAGCTTTACAATGTGCCTTTGCTATTAAAGCTAGAGAAGAACTTTTATTGGGAGAAAAAGTAAAAGATGTTTTAGTTACAGGTGCAACAGGTGGTGTAGGAAGTTTAGCAGTAATGATTTTATCAAAAATGGGTTATGATGTGCATGCAGTTACAGGAAAAAAAGATAAAAATGACTATCTTAAAAATCTTGGTGCAAAGTACGTAGTTGATAGAAAAGAATTCGAAGGTGAAAGTAAATTGTTAGAAAAAGGCACTTGGGATGGAGTGGTTGATACAGTAGGGGGAACTGCGTTAACAAAAATTCTTGCTCAAGTAAAACCTAACGGAATAGTGGCTTCATGTGGAAATGCTGGAGGAATAAAAATTAATACAACTGTAATGCCTTTCATTATAAGAGGTGTAAAATTATGGGGAATAGACTCCTCTGGTGCCTCTATTAAAAGAAGAGAATTTTTATGGAGCCAAGCAGCCCAATTATTAGATTTTGATAAGATAAAATCTTTCACAAAAGAATTATCATTTAATGAACTCTTAGAAACTTTCCCAAAATTATTGAAAGGCGAGTTTTTTGGAAGAGCTATAGTTGATCCAAATAAATAAAATTTAAATTAAAATTATGGATTGGGATAAATTAAAAATTTTTCATACTGTTGCAGAAGCCTCAAGTTTTACAAAAGCTTCTACTATTTTAAATTTAAGCCAGTCAGCTATTAGTAGACAAATTCAGTCTCTAGAAAACGAGTTAAAGGTAAAATTATTTGAAAGGCACGCTAGAGGCTTAGTATTGACTGAAAATGGGGAATATCTATTTAAATCTGCGCATGAAGTAATTTCTAAATTAAAAGATGTTGAATCTAATTTAAGCGGTCAAAAAGATAAATTAGATGGAAAATTAACTGTCACTACTGTTGTTAGTTTCGGCACCACTTGGTTAACCCCTCGCATCAAAGAATTTATGGACTTGCACCCTGGTATGGATGTTGAACTTATATTTGATGATAAGGAATTAGATCTAAGTACTCGTCAAGCAGATGTAGGAATTTGGATGAGAAGACCAAAGCAACTAAATTATATTCAAAAAAAATTCGTTGATTTTAACTATCACATTTATGGCTCAAACTCATATCTGGAAAAAAATGGTTATCCCAAAACAGTAAAGGATTTAAACAACCATAAATTTATCACTTATGGAAGGGGAGCTCCTTCTCCTGTGTATAACCCTGACTGGGTATTAAAGCTTGGAGCAAAAGATGAAAAAAAAAAGGAAATCAATTATGAAAGTAAATAGTGTGTATGGTTTATTATTAGCCGTCCAAAGCGGTGTAGGACTGGCTGCTTTACCAGACTACATAGTTTATAATGTTCCTAATTTAAGCAAAGTCCTTCCTAATGAGTCGGGCAAACCTACCGAGACCCATTTTGTTTATCCGTCTTCTCTTAAAAACGTTGCAAGGTTAACTGCTTTTAGAAATTTTATTTTTAGCAAGGTCAATGAATGGAAATTTTAGTTTTTATAATTCCTTTTATAATTTTAATTACCGTTGTAGTTTTTATTCACGAATATGGGCATTATTATTATGCTAAAAGATATGGCGTTGGAGTTACAGATTTTTCTATTGGTTTTGGTAAAGAAATTTTTGGATTCAATGATAAGTCAGGAACAAGATGGAAGTTTTGTGCAATTCCCCTGGGCGGATATGTTAAATTTTTTGGTGACCGAAATGTTTTCAGTCAAGCAGAGCAAGAGAAATTGTTAAAAAAATACAATAAAGAAGATCAAAACAAGCTTTTTGTAACAAAACCAATATATCAAAGATCTTTGATAGTTGCAGCTGGTCCAGCTGCTAACTTTGTTTTAGCTATTATAATTTTTTCTTTTATTTATATGTTTGCTGGAAAAGACTTTACTCCAGCTCAAATTAATGAAGTTCAGGAAGACAGTCCAGCTTATATATCTGGCATTAAAAATGGAGATTTAATTTTATCTATAAACAATAATAAAGTTAACAGTGTTCTAGAAGTTTCTACTCTCATAAATTCTTCAACTAAAGAAAATATTCAAATTACAGTTTTACGTAATAACACTGAAATTGATATTAATGTTAAACCAAAATTAGTTAAAACAGAAGACTCATTAGGAAATACAATTAATAAAAAAATAATTGGTATTAAAATTGCTCCACTCAATAATGAACTAAACCGTAAAAAACTAGGACCAGCTACAGCTTTATTTTATGCTACAAAAGAAACATTGTTTGTCATCAAAGCTTCTATTGATTTCGTGATTTCAATGTTTAAGGGCAAGGGAGACACAACACAATTAGGAGGTCCGATTAAAATTGCTAAAATTACAGGTCAGGTCGCCCAACACGGATTAATAGCCTTCTTAAGCATTATGGCCTACATTTCAATAAGTTTAGGATTTATAAATCTTTTTCCAATACCGATGTTAGATGGTGGACATTTAATGTTTTATGCCTTTGAAAAAATTTTAGGTAGACCTTTAACTGAAAAAACACAAGAGGGATTTTTTCGAATCGGGCTTTTTTTATTAGTTTTTTTAATGTTATTTACTACGATTAACGATTTGAAAGATTTAGGCATATTTTAAGCCATTTTTTATTCTTAAAAAAGTCAATAAATACAACGCTTTTAAGGTACTATATTTAGTGTTAATACTTTTTAAATATACTAAAATTAATGTTGATTTTACTGAGTTTTTGTAGAGATTGAATATAACCATAGGGGCTAAAATGAATAAAAAACAATTAGTAGCAAAAATATCGTCCACATTGGGCCAAAGTAAAGCTGATGCTGAAAGAACTTTTGACTCAATAACGACTATTATTTTAGACGCACTGAAGAATGATGATACTGTAAAAATCGCGGGTTTTGGTACTTACAAAGTAGCAAAAAGAAAAGCTAGAGTAGGAAGAAACCCAAGAACAGGTGAGTCAATTCAAATTGCTGCATCTCAAAAAGTTAAGTTTTTACCTGCTAAAAGCTTAAAAGAAATGTTTAATCGATAAACGTTATTTTTCAGCCCTTATTTGATTTATCAAATAAGGGCTGAACTACTTGCAAAAACCGCATAGCTAAATTCAATAGATATCAATTCTTAAAAGTAATCAAAACACTATAACAATCACTTAAATTAACAAGGGAGTTTTTTATGAAAAAATACTTAGGATACTTTTTTGCTGGAACAGCCATTTATTTTGGCTTTGCAGGCTTGGGTT
>MDTB01105863.1_pt1 | contig 16581 bp, 10 predicted proteins | sample 811161 | NCBI WGS metagenome assembly MDTB01 (sample SAMN05326650, study PRJNA326480) | marine metagenome | isolation source: seawater | place: Mediterranean Sea | collected 2009 | reverse complement strand
GAAGGTGTGCGCGCCAGGGCTCTGCAATACCATCGACACCGCGATTGTAATGGAAGGGCGCCCAACCAGCAGTCTCCACCGATTCGAACACTCGCTGCCGATTCTGGTTTTCAATTTCGTCTGATACCCCCACTGGCTTGGATCCGGGGTCACACATAACTTTTTCGGTGACTCGGGATTGAATCACTTTAGTCACAATGGCTGCTTGGTGTGATAAATCGATCATGACCATATATAAATGCGGGTTTTGCAAATTTCAAAGAACGAAATGTTGCGGGTGCGACCTTCTCACAAAACCCGTTGGCAACGAATGCAGGTATTCCCTCGGTATCGTTCTAGAGTTTAAAATTATTCAATGAGTCCCAATTGATCAATAAGCGTCTGGGGGCGAATTCGAATACGCCAGTTGTCGGGAATGATCTTCCATACAATATGTCCCTCACGATCCAATATGAAGGTCGCGGGTCTGGCTATGTCCGCTTCCCCCATGGGGTTTGCTCCTGGATGCCGAAGCCCGAAGAGCTCGATCACCTGAGCCTCTGGATCAGATAACAGAGAAAAACTGAGCCTTTTTTTGGCCGCAAGTTTCCTGCTCTGCTCAGGCGCATCAATACTGATAGCCAGGACTTCGCTGTCCAGAGCTCTGATTTCATCCATGCGAGACTGCAAACCTTGCAGTTCTGAAATACAGAAAGGTCACCAATGCCCTCGATAAAAAGTAATTATTAACTTTTTACCTCGAAAATCAGATAGACCCACCTCCTGGCCATTTTGGTCGCTTAGAACAAATTCAGGCGCAATGGATAATCCTTGAGTGGTCTCTGTGGGCGCTGGTAGCTGATAGGAAATGTAACCAATATAGCTAGCAAACAAGGCAGTCAGTAGAATGGAAAAGGCCATGGAAAATGCCGCGATAAGCTTACCACGGTAAAGATCAGAACGACCAAAGGCTCGTTTGATTGCGATCAGATTGACCCAGCAACCCAAGAGAACAACAGGGGTATTAATCCAAGGGAAATCACGGAGAACCGGGAATTGAGCGAAATAAATAAAGTAACTCACCGCTCCCAGAAACACGATGAGAGGCCCGAGCCAGACTAAATGATTGCGCCTTCGAATGGACAAGGACATCACAGATGCGGCTGATTTTTTATTTTCCAAGGACATCGAACGCGGCAGTAGCAAAACTTGAGCTTGGGGATTTATGGCTTGAAATCAAGATTATACCGCTCATTGACCAAAAAACAGATTTTATCCAACAAGCACGATTAATTAAAAACTGTGGTGGGCTTCTTACCTCAGTTGAATAGTCGACTAAGCTTCAATTTCGCGTTAAGGTGTTTCATGACAGGGCACTTCGTTGAGTCTTGAGATTGTCCCATGACTAAAAATTCGATTTATCTATTGTGCACGGACTTTGATGGCACGCTGTATTCAGAATCCCATTCACCACGGATCCCAGAAAAACTGATCGAGATGATTCAGGAATTGAGAAAACAGGGTATGCTCTGGATGGTCAATACAGGGAGGGATTTAGAATACCTTTTAGAGAGCCTTGTTGAAGATTCATCGGGTGTCATGCCCGATTATATAGGAGTTGTCGAAAGAGAAGTATTTAAATACAGATCTGGTGAATATCACCCTGTGAATCACTGGAATCAACATTCGAAAGCCGTTCACGAAACGTTGTTTGAAAGACATTCACCATTGATGAGCGAAGTGTCAGAGTGGATAAGCAGCCAATTTCAAGCGGAAGTTTATGCGGACTTGCATTCACCTGTGTGCCTGATTGCAAGAAACAATGAGGACGCAGATCAAATCCATTCCTTTGTAAATTCAAAGCTGAAAGATTTCTCAGATTTAGCTTGGGTCAGAAACGACGTCTATGCTCGATTCAGCCATGCCAACATTCACAAGGGAACCATCCTCAATGAAGTTTCCAAATTACATAAATTGCATGCAACAGGAATCATAGCAGCCGGGGATCATTTTAATGATATTCCAATGCTGAACCGAAGGTTTGCAAATCATTTGGTGGCACCTTCAAACGCCATCCCAGCGGTTAAGGATCACATTGCACGCAATAATGGATACATCAGTAATTTTGAGGCAGGCCATGGCGTTTTGGACGGACTGAGGGTGCTTCTGGAGAACGAGTTTTGAATTTTACTAAAATAAACAACCCTATGTATTAGTTTAGCTTATTCACTAAGAGTTCAATCATCAGGTGAAGGCCCGAGCTCGGAGAAAAAATATATCAGGAATAGACCTTAAATCGTTTGACAGTGAACATGCTCAGCCCTAATTTAAATGGACGCATAAATAGTAAAATTACTAGCGTGAAAAATTCACGTTCCTAAAATATTAATATCAGAATCGTTAATGTGAACAGATACTGAATGAATGATTCCACTTTAACCGCTTCAACCGCCGGCGGACAGTCAAACAACGCAAACATTTCGGAAGCAGTCATCCGCATTGCGGGTAATTCACAGGATGGCATTCAATCTATTGGCGGGTTCCTCGCCAGGCTAGCTGGCAGGAGCGAACAAGAGGTCATGACATTCATGACCATACCTTCGACCATATCAGGTGGACCATCGATATTCCAGGTCCGCATTGGCACCGGGGAAGTTTTGAGCGCAGGTGACGAGGCAGATGTGCTGCTCGCTTTTTATCAGCACTCCTACGAGGGGCACATCGATTCACTCAAGGAAAGCGGCATTGTTCTTTACGATTCTGATCATGTCACCCCCAACGAGGAATGGCAGAAAAAATACAACCATGTTGCGATTCCCATTTCCAATCTCACGATCGAAGCCATTGGTGGCACAGCCAGAGACAAGGGAAAGAACATCTACGCGCTGGGCTTGATTTGCCGTATTTTCAACCTCAATTCCGACAAGCTCAAAGGCCTGATCAACGAGAAGTTCAAGGGCAAGAACCCTGCAATCACTGAGACAGCTCTCAACGCATTCAACGCAGGGCACCTGTATGAGCTTGGTGATTTAATCGAAACATTTTCTTTCAGCGAGGCAACACATCGAGATTCTAGCCAAGTCGTAATGAACGGTAATGAGGCTCTGGCATATGGGCTCATCGCTGCCGGTGTTCGTTTCGGCGCAGGCTACCCAATTACTCCATGGTCGGACATCATGGAATTACTTCGCAGAGAACTCCCCAAATATGGAGGTTCATTCATTCAATGCGAAGATGAAATTGCATCGATTGCAATGGCTTTGGGGGCAAGTTATGGAGGCAGAGTAGGAGTCACTGGCTCAAGCGGCCCTGGAATTTCACTCAAGACAGAAGCCTTGGGCTGGGGCATCATGGCAGAGATACCGCTGGTGCTTGTTGATGTCCAACGAGGAGGCCCTTCAACGGGGATGCCCACGAATGTCGAGCAATCAGATCTGAACATAGCCTGTTTTGGTGGTCACGGTGACTCCCCCCGAGTGGTTCTGGCTCCTGCTAATGTCGAGGATTGTTTTTACTCGGCAATGGAGGCGGTTAGGATTGCCAGAGAATTCAATGTTCCTGTCGTGCTGTTGTCAGACCAGGCGATCGCGACGCGCATTGAAGCCTTCGATGAGCCTGATCTGAAAACACTTTGCAGGGATATCACTCCCGATCTTACCCCTGTGGAAGAGCACAAACCATACAGTCTTGATGATGTCTCAGGCGTCAGTCCCCGTATCGCACCTGGAACTCAGGTCAGGAGCGGCAAATACCCTGTGATTACCGGATTGGAACATGATGAGCTTGGTCACCCAACAGGCTCGAGCCAGCTTCATCAGGAAATGACTAACAAACGCCGCAACAAGCTAAAAACTTTGGCAGAAAGCCTTCCGTTCCCGCAGGTTTATGGTGGTGATCATGGCGACGTGCTTATTGTCGGATGGGGATCCACGCAAGGCCCCATTCACGAGGCAGTGGACCGAGTCAGGAAGGCAGGCGAAAAATGGTCTTCGCTGCATATTCGTCACATCAATCCTCTCCCTGAAGGGCTTGAAAAGGCATTCGACGGATTCAAACATGTAATGGTCGTAGAAATGAACGATGAAGGTCTCTACGGTTACGGGCAATTAGCGGGAATTCTGAGAGCAAGATACTGCGATCCTAAAATCAAGGGAATCAACAAAAGCGACGGCATGACTTACAAAGTAAAAGAGATCATCAAACGCGTGACCGCAGCGATCAACTGATTCCAAAACACATCTCATCCATTACCTGACCATAAAAATTCCAAGTAGATAGAACCATGAGCGCAAGCAATACCGTTGACAATGACGCCTCAAATGGAGTGGTAGCCGAGCAATCACCCGAAAATGTAGAACTCAGCAATCGTGCACCATTAAGCAAAAAAGAGATTTCAGCGGATCACCCTACATGGTGTCCGGGTTGTGGTGATTTCTCTATCCTCGCTCTCTATTTCCGCCTCATACAGCAGCGAGGCCTGCACCACGAAAAAATCACAACCGTTGCAGGCATTGGATGCTCGAGCCGTTTCCCTTATTTCGTTCAGGCAAATGGCGTGCATTTTATTCACGGTCGAGCATTACCTTTTGCGACCGGTGTGGCATTATCACGACCAGACCTTCATACATTCGTCTTTGGTGGTGACGGAGATGCATTTTCCATTGGTGGCAACCACCTGACACATACAGCGAGGAAAAATGTTAATTTGACATATGTAATCATGGACAATTTCGTCTATGGTCTCACTAAGAAGCAAACTTCTCCAACTTCACCGATAGGTTTCAGAAGTAAGACAGACGTTGGCGGATCGAAAGACAAACCGATCAACCCAATGAAGCAGCTTGTTGCGGCAGGAGCTACTTTCATCGCGCGCACGACTGCAACCAACCCTAAGCATCTCCTTGCAATGATGGATAAAGCCATGGATCACGACGGCTTCAGTGTCATTGAGTGTTTGAGTGAATGTGTGGAGTTCTATCCTGGAGCTTTCGACAAAGCCACGCCACGCAAGGGTGGTGCGTTCAAAGAAATCCCTGAAGACCATGATGTGACCAGTGAGCTGGAAGCTTACAAACTAGCCGATGATTCTTTTCCGGGATATTTCGGCATCTTCTATGATGTCAATGAGCCCACCAAAAATGCAAATGAAGCCTCTTTAATTAGCTCAGCAAGAGAAAAAGTAGCTGGCATGCAGGATTGGGAGATTCTTCAGAAAACATTTGATCGAGTCAAGTAGGACAGGCATATGCCCATCTATGAATTCGCCTGCCCGAAGTGCCGGGTGATTTTCAATTTTCTTTCCAAGCGCCTCAATCCTAAAGGGACCCCTTCATGTCCACAATGTGGTCATCAAAAGTTGGACAAGCAAATGAGCTCTTTCGCAATGATCAGCGGGGAAAATGGCTCAAATTCAGACGAGGCCCCGTCGGGTGAAAGCCCGGATTTTTCCGGAGTCGATGAATCCAGAATGATGCGTGCCATGGGTGAGATAGAACGCGACATGGGGCATATGGATGAAAATAACCCCAAACACATGGCCATGATGATGCGCAAAATGCAGGGTATCATGCCACCGGGCATGCTCCCCAAGGAAATGGATGTCGCTATGAAGCGCCTTGAGGCAGGTGAAGATCCAGATAAAATCGAGGAGGATATGGGGGATATACTGGGTGAAGCTCTCGGTGATATGACTGAAGGAAGTGGTGGGATGGGAGCTGGCTATAGCCAGGATCCGGGCCTTTACGATTACTGAGCCAGCAGCCAGGCGTCTCGAAAAGCAAGCTCATGCGGTCTTAACCATGACGTGAGCTCAAAAAAAATATTCCCCTTTTGCCTTTGCGAGTTGACGCAACATAGATCGAAACGAAGCGATCTAGCTCGAGGGACTACTGATTGATCAAAACCCTTTGGAATTCAGGTGAAACTCTCAACGCATTGAATCGATGATCCCCCCTTGCTTTTCTTGCGAGATCAACAGCAGATGGATTCTTCGCACGACGTGCGCGGCTTAGCTCCATAGTTTTCGAAAGTGTTTGAAGCGCGAGTTCTTTTTTCCCCATCAACGCCTGAGTTCCCGCTAAATCAAACCAGGCTTCAGGATTTTCAGGGATGACTTCAACGAGCCTGATCAATGCCGACTCGAGTCTTTCGTATTGTTTCAGGTCATTGTAAGCAGATGCAACCGTGAGGATGGTTTCGGCAGGTGCATTTTGATCCGCAAGCAATTCATCCATCACCCTCACCGCGTCGTTGGTACGCAAGGTCAGAACGTAGTTGGACATTAACTTGTAGGCAACATCCAGATTGGTTTTGTTGGAAAGATACATTTGTTCCAAATTTTGGATTGAATTCTGGATCTGCCCTAGTTGAGCCTGGCCTTGTTTCATTCGATGAAGCTGCTGCAGCAGTTGGCCAATTCCTTGGTTCTCGTAATCGAACTTATAACAGGTCTCTGTAATCAAAATAGCATCATCCACCCTTTGAGTCATTGCCAGCAGATTGGAATAACGGAAGACCGCCTCAGGACTTGAAGGGCAGAGAGCCAATGACTGACGAAATGCAAAATCCGCCTCCTCCAGCAGTCGCTGCTCCTCTTCAATGGTCTTAGGTCGCAAATGCTCAGGGCATTGAGGTCCCAACCGCCATGCGTAAATACCAGCGATTCCGCTGCGAAGTTTCGAAAAGGCTTTTTGCCCCCAGTCATCACGCACAAATTTGGGATCACCTTTAAAGTTGGAAAAGTCCCCTTTTAGATACACGTCCTCTGCAAATTTCACCACCTCTTCGATCGTAGTATCTTCGTCCACCCAGTTACCGATCAGTCGATCCATGTATTTGGACCAGAATTCATGATCTTGCTGGAGCATTTCTTCGGTAATCGCAGGCACTTCCTCGCGATTGATTTTCATGATAATGCCAAAGGGGCTCAAGTGAGGATACATCCACTCAAGTGGCATGCTCTCTTCGATATAGAACTCATGATCTGGGTTTTCATCAAATATCACCTTGGTTAAAAGGGCATTGATAGCCATGACCGCCGCCTGACCTTGAACGAGAATCCTACCATCAGGAGTCTCTTCAACGATTTCTCCGGGCTTCAGCTGGTTGTTAGCCTTTCGAAACGCCGCTTCAGACATGTATTGAAGATAGGCATTTTCAGAATCTTTTACTGAAGGCGTGTAGATTTCCTTCGCTGGGTAAAGCCCTCTGGCCTTACGTTTTCCCTCAACGAAAGAGCCAAGGCCCATCATGGCATTGTCAACCGGAGAAAAAGCTCGAGCAACCCAGTTGGTGCTGAGATTGAGTTCCTTTTCTTTTGTGGATCGAAGCATCTCCTGAAAAAATGGCAAATCTTGCTGGGCACTCCTGAAATAGTGAGCACGGATGTAATCCAGATAGGTGTTATCAGCCAGAGCATTCTGCGTGATAATATAAACGTCACGACGATCGAAGTCTGGATCTCGAGGCTTCTTGCTTGCAGGGATAAAACTCTCGCAGAAAATCATGTAGGTTGGATTGAATCTACCGGGATCGGTTCCACCAAAGAGAACAGCCCCCTCGGCCATCTCGGGATAAACCTCATAAGGGGGTTTGAACATGTCGTGACCAAACCAGTAGCCAAATAAATGGCCGTGTTTTTCATTCACCCACCAATGACTCATTACAGAGTAAAACGGGGACAGGAAAAAGATGACCAGGATAGCCTTCATGGGTGCTCGCGTTCTGGATATTCCAAAAAACAAAACAAAAGCCACGGCTAGCATAATACCGTAAAGCGCAGTAAAATGATCCAGAGGATGCACTCTCTCCAGTCCGACTTTGCCATATAAGGCTAACCCTGCTGCAATAGAGCCCCCAACCAGAGCTGGCATTCGATAGCGCTCATAATGACGAGCTAAAAAGACTGAAATCAGGGCAACTCCGTATCCCATGAAAATGGCGATTAGAACATGGGAGGAAGTAAAGAACACTCGATTCAGGTCCTGGCTTTGCTTGTCGGGAGGCGGATTCAAAAGAATCATCAAAAGAACTGCCAGACAGAAGAATACGGCCAACAGCCCGGTCATCCATGACCGTTCCCTCTTGGCCATACGTTTCCAAAAGTAAAAAGGCACCAGCGCGGTGAGTAACATGACAGGCGAGAATTCAGATGCTGCCCCTTTGAAGTAGAGATACATCTGTTGAATGAACCTGAAGGGCGAAGTCGTAGGATTGGCGCGCTCATACTGCCCTCGACTGAACGCATGCATGAAACCATCCCAAGTCCTTGGGTAAGCCCAGTTCATGGGAGGGTTGGTTGATGAAGCAATCGGCATGTAAAAATAAAACGATGCGCCCACTAACCAGGCCAGAGTCAGAATAAGCACTGGACGCCATTCGGTCATCACGGCTTGCGTCTTATTCCAAGCCCAGGCAAAGGCTCCCAATGAGGCAATGCCTACAGCGTTATAGATCACAAACAGAGCAAAGTTTTCATCAAAGGAGGTCACCATGCCATTCCACTTGGCCAGAAGCCCCAGAATGTAGACAATACTGTTGATCATGAAGAGATCTCGACCAAGTTTTAGGTTGGTCGCTGCAATCGCAACCTCGATCCCCATGGCAGCAACAATCAATGTTTGATGATTGTTGAAACAAATACCAAACAGGAAAAATGCAAAGTAAAGGTAGAGCTTCCGCTCAGGTATGTAAACCCAGCGCATCAGGCAGACAAGCACCCCCATCAAGGAAAGAATGCTCAGGGTATACACTTCGACAATGACCGCCTGACTCCACATGAAACCATTGAAGCCCAACAACATTCCCGCAACCCAGCCAGAGACACGACAAATCCAGTCTTCAAGCTTTTGATCCAGTCCTTTGAGCTCTTCCATCCCTTCAACGATCATGCTGCTGCCACGCGAAACCATGAGCGACAGGAGACCGCAAGCCGCAGCAGCTGCAACGGCAGAGGATAGAGCAACACGGAAGGCGATGTTGGAAACAGGAACCAGAACGGTAAACAACCATGAATAAAGCGTCCAGATAGGGTAACCGGGAGGGTGCGGAACACCGGCGTAAAAAGCACCTACAGACAACTCACCGGAATCTTCCAGCGTGACGTCCGGGGCGATGGTAAAGAGATAACCGATAAATACCATCAAGGCAGTAACACCAGCGGTCTGCCAATCGATCTTTCGAAAAAAACGTCCACTGGGATGGGTGGTTGGAACCTTGGATGAAACCGACGCTTCCGCCTTTGATTTGGACGGTGCCTTAGATTTAGAAGATTGACTCATTCCTATTTTTCCAACTTTATCCTGCAATATAATGCGATGAATTTTGAAACTCGGCGCAAAGAGTTAACACTGAAAAAGAATACGGGAGCTTTGTCGATTCCAAAAGTCAGGAGACAGGCGCCAAACTGTTCATTCTATCTTAATTGCCTGCTCCTCTTGTCCATTGTCATCAGGTAGGGGGCCGAAGCGTCATCGTTTATCCCATAATGACCCCATGTCTGATGATTTAAGAAACAACCTAACAAATTCTCTCTAAATGAATAAGGCCACCTCCTGACTTCAAAAGTCATGGGTCTGCCTTGGAGAGATCCTACTTATAGGAAAGCATAGGGCATGCCAGAAACAATTAAGCACCTTAAAAACGAAATAAACATTTGTCTCTGAGGCTTGTTTCACCTATGATATCGGAATATGGAGCTACTGATAAAACTATCTGTAGCCTAGTAAGTTATGGAATCAGAAAACGAACAGAACCCCGGACATCTTCCAGCAGAGGACGCCGCCAAGTATGATGCCTCGAAAATTGACAAATTAGAGGGTTTGGAAGCAGTCCGCAAAAGACCGGGCATGTATATTGGAGATCCAGATGAACGAGGACTCCATCATTGTGTTTTTGAAGTGCTGGACAATTCCATTGATGAGCACTTGGCTGGTTACTGTTCACGCATTGAAGTATGCATACATGTGGACGGCTCAGCCTCCATACGTGACAATGGCCGAGGTATTCCAGTCGACACGCACCCTAAATTCAAAATACCGGCTGTCGAGCTGGTGCTCACTAATCTGCATGCAGGCGGGAAATTTGGACAAGGGGCCTATAAATATTCAGGTGGTTTACACGGTGTAGGTGCGAAATGCGTAAACGCCCTTTCAGATTGGTTTAAAGTGGAGGTATCGCGGGACAACAGCGTCTACTTCATGGAATTTGAGCGCGGCAAAACGACACAAAAGCTATCAGTCATCGGAAAAAGCAGCAGCACCGGCACACTGATCACCTTCAAACCCGATGCCACAATCTTCACGATCACCACTGAATTTAAATTCGAGATCCTGGCGAACCGCCTGCGAGAATTGGCCTTCTTGAATCCAGGATTGATAATAATGCTTTCGGACGAACGAGCGGACGAGAAGTCGGAGCGGTTTTTCTACAAGGATGGTATTGAAGAATTTGTAAAACAATTAGGACGCAATAAACAATTGATTCACCCTAATCCTATCAGTCTTGCAGGCCACCGCACAATTCAGGTGGAAGGGAAAGATGAAGAAGCCTATGTCGACTGTGTGGTTCAATACAACGACACCTACAACTCACAGATACTCTGTTTTGCGAATTCCATCCCTAATGCAGATGGCGGTACACATTTGACAGGGTTCAGAACGGCATTGACGCGCGCAATCAACAAGTATGCCCGTGGCAACAATCTGTTGAAGGACAAGGACCAGAATATCTCAGGAGATGATGTTCGCGAAGGGCTGGTTTGTGTATTGAGTGTCAAACTCCCCAATCCAAGGTTTGAATCACAGACCAAAGTGAAGCTGGTCAATACGGAAATCGAAGGAGTGGTTTCTTCCATCGTTTATGAGGGCTTGATGGAAATGTTTGATGGCAGCCCGGGGGTCGCAAAACGTGTGGTCGAAAAATCATTGATGGCAGCGAGGGCCCGAGAAGCCGCCAAGAAGGCACGAGAAACAGTAAGAAAAAGTGCCATGACCGGTGGAGGGCTTCCTGGTAAATTGGCGGATTGCTCTGATCGCAACCCTGAGAACACTGAACTTTATATTGTCGAAGGTGACTCTGCTGGCGGTTCGGCGAAACAAGGTCGCGACCGTAAATTTCAGGCAATCCTTCCTATTCGGGGTAAATTGATCAACGTTGAAAAGGCACGCCTGGACAAGGTTCTGCAGAACAACGAAATTCGTACAATGATCACAGCTGTGGGAACCGGAATAGGAACCGGTGATGGCGAAGGTTCGTTCAATCCCGATAAATTGCGCTACCACAAGGTGATTATCATGACTGATGCAGATGTCGATGGTTCTCACATTCGGACCTTGCTACTGACATTTTTCTACCGTCACATGACGGATCTGATCAGTCGAGGCTATGTTTACATTGCCCAGCCCCCACTGTACCAAATCAGCAGAAGGCGCCACACTGAATATGTGCCTGATGACGCTGCATTGAGCAAAATCCTCATTCGCCTTGGATCCAGCGAGGTTAAACTCAGGAACTTGGCTGATGACGCACTTCTGGAAGATGAGCAACTCACTGAAATACTGGCTCTTCTTTCGTCGCTCGACAAGTTTGCCGATGCAATTCGTCGTCATGGAGGCGACTTTGCCGATTATCTCGAGCACCGCAGTGATGACGGACATCTCCCCAAACATTTTGTCAAGATTCGAGCTGGAAACGAAGAATTTACTCATTTCTTCAAGGCCGAGGAAGAACTGGCACAATTCGGGAAAGAAAATGTCGATCTGGGATTGTTCGGCGGTGATCAATCGGAATACTTTGAAAATGAAAAACCCAAGGACCGTATGACGAGGCGTGCCCGTCATATTGAGCTTCATGAAAGTAAGGCGATTGAAAAACTACTGGGACAGTTGACTGAAAAAGGCCTCAATGTTGAGCATTATTCTGCGCAAGACAAACCTTTGTATGAGCTGATCGAAGGAGAAGGTGAGAAACAGCAAATCAAACCACTCTTCTCCATTGCTGAAATCCTCGATAGCATCAAGGAAGTCGGTCAACACGGTCTTGAAATCAAACGTTTCAAAGGTCTGGGTGAAATGAACCCCAAACAGCTCTTCGAGACAACGATGGATCCGGCCACTCGCAAGCTCTTGAAAGTCGACCTCACGGACGCAGTAGAAGCAGAAGAAATGTTCACCAAGCTCATGGGAGACGAAGTCGAGCCTCGCAGGCAATTCATTGAAGACAATGCATTGAACGTTCGGAATCTCGACGTTTAATCAGCAGTCCAAGCAGTCAATGCAGTCAATATTAAACCCAATTTTAACCACCCCTCGGTCGTAAGGGCCGATCCAAGATATTCATAGCAACCTATGGCGGAATCCGATTCCACAAAAAACACACCACCCAAAGGCGGATGGATCGAGAAGATCAACGTCGCCGATGAAATCAAGAACTCGTTTCTGGACTACTCGATGTCAGTCATCATCTCGCGCGCCCTGCCGGACGTGCGAGACGGACTGAAGCCGTCGCAGCGTCGTATTCTCTATGCGATGAATGATCTGGGTGTGGGTCCATCAAAAAAGCACATCAAGTGCGCCAAAATTGTCGGTGAGACAATGGGTAATTACCATCCCCACGGGGATCAGGCCATTTACCCGACTTTGGTGCACATGGCTCAACCATGGGCGATGCGTGACACATTGATTGAGGGACAAGGTAATTTTGGATCAGTCGAAGGCGATCCGCCTGCTTCCATGCGTTACACGGAAGCACGCATGACACACCTGGGTTCCATTCTGATGGATGACATGGAAAAGGACACTGTCGATTTTGTCCCTACCTATGACGATTCCACAGTAGAACCCGCCGTTTTCCCTTCTTCCTTTCCGAATCTATTGGTCAATGGTGGCACCGGTATCGCGGTGGGGATGGCGACGAACATCGCTCCTCATAATCTTGGAGAGGTAATCGATGGCATTACTGCTCAGATCGATGATCCAGCGATAACCATTGATGGTTTAATGGAACATATCAAAGGCCCGGATTTCCCGAGCGGTTGTCAAATCTGTGGACTTGATCCTATCCGTCAATACTTGACCACTGGCCGGGGAAGCCTTCGAATTCGAGGTCGGGTCGAGGTAGAGACAACCAAGACAGGCAAAGAGCAGATCATCATTACCGAGATTCCGTTCAATGTGAACCGCGCGGTATTGGAAGAACGCATTGCGCAGCTGGTCAACGAAAAGATCATCACTGAAATTTCGGCGCTTCGAAATGAATCGGACGAAAAGACTCGACTTGTCATCGAGTTAAAACGTGACGCCATCCCCAAGGTAGTCATCAATAATCTCTACAAACACACTCAACTGGAGACGACTTTCAGTGTCAACATGTTGGCCATTGACCAGCAGAAACCAAAGATCCTGAACCTCAAGGAGATCATCAATTGCTATATTGAGCATCGCCGTGAGGTCATTCTTCGACGTACACGCTTTGAGTTGAAAAAGGCTGAGGCGCGGGCGGAGATTCTGGAGGGCTATTTAATCGCTCTGGCAAATCTGGATGACTTTATCCGCATCATTCGAGAATCAGCCAATCGTGAGGAAGCCAAAACCAAATTATTGGCTTATGAATTTTCGCGGGAAACCGTGGAACAATTCGGCATTCTCATTCGCGGTGATGCAAGACTGAATAATGGCCGGTATGAGTTCAGTGTAGCCCAGGTAAATTCAATTCTGGAGCTTCGTCTCTACCAGTTGACCGGCATGGAAACAGACAAGGTCAAGAAGGAGTATGGTGAACTCCTTGAAACCATCCAGGACTTGATGGATATTCTGGCCAGAGAAATTCGTGTGCTTGCAATCATCAAAGAAGAACTTCAGCGAGTGCGTGAAAAATATGCCACTCCACGACGCTCTGAATTGATTCCTTTCCACGGCAACATGCTCATTGAAGACTTGATCGCCAATGAGCCTGTGATCATCACCCTGACACACAATGGCCTCATCAAACGCACAAACCTTACCGAATACCGAGCCCAGCGACGTGGAGGTAAAGGTGTGATTGGTATGGCGACCAAAACCAAAAGTGTGATTGAGGGCAAAAACAAGGATTTTGTAGAACACCTGTTCACTGCCAGCACGCATGATTATTTGATGTTTTTCACGAACACCGGACGTGTCTTCGTTGAGCGAGTTCATGAAGTTCCGGAAATGAGTCGAACCTCCCAGGGACGAGGCATTGCCAATGTCCTCGAATTACAGCCCAACGAAAAAATTGCGGCCCTTATTCGTGTTGAATCTCAATCGGATGAAAAGAAAAAAGACACCACCTGGGAGCAACCTGGCTTTCTCCTTTTCGCTACCGAAAATGGAACGATCAAAAAGACAGAATTATCCGCTTTCAAAAACCATCGCAAAGGCGGCATTCGTGCCATCAAGATTCTGGAAGAAGATCGCCTGATTGAAGTCAAACTCACGACTGGCGAAAACAATGTTATCTTGATCACTCGAAACGGTAAAAGCATTCGATTCAATGAAACCGATGCACGATCCATGGGACGTGTAACCACGGGTGTACGAGGCATTTCTCTGGCAAATGATGATAAGGTCGTTGGGCTTTCCATTATCGAAGACGGAGCTACCCTATTAGTTGCCAGTGAAAAAGGTATCGGTAAACGCACCACCTTTGAGGAATACCGCCAGCAATCGCGAGGCGGTAAAGGGATCATTACCATGCGCACGACCGACAAAACGGGCGGTATCGTGGGTGCTCTAACGGTTCATGACCATGACGAAATCATGCTGATTACCGTGGGTGGTCAAATGGTGCGAATCAAGGTGGATGACGTTCGTGAAACAGGTCGAAACACCATGGGCGTCAAACTGGTCGAAACCGGTAAAAAAGATAAACTTCAGGCCATCGCTCCTGTCATCAGCGAAGAAAACGAAGATGAAGATACGGAGGAAGAAGGCAGTAATGATACCGGAGATGATACTCCATCTGAACCAACTGCTGAAGGATCCGATGAGACGACTCAGGAACCGACAGAGTCCTCTGATGAGTAAACCTTGTTCAATTTAGGCAATAATCCCGTCGAGCTTTCTTGCTTGGCGGGGTTTTTATTTTCAGGTTCAACACTGCAAGTGTTTAAGAATGTGCGGGACCCACAAGATCCTGACGCAGTTGGCACAAGGGAATCAAGAACTGTTCAAGACGGGCATATTGCGAGTATTAAGAATTATCCTTGCCTAATGACTCAGCGAAAGAGATGAAGTTCTCCCGACAGATACGTCAAATGCGGTCCCATGATATCCTGTTGAAATGGAACGCATCTTCCGTTTTTTCAACTCCATGCCCATTCAAGTTCAGCTGCTGAATAACTCGACGGATACGAGCAGGAGATATCAATAGAAAGGCTCGAGCCGGTTCTCATCACCCGCTGTCAGAGACGCTTGAGTTTGTTGTTTGCCCGTTGTCGATAAAAGGACTTTGAATCAAACCTGCTCGCTTGAAGTGTGCCTATTTGACATCAAACTCAAAGCAAACTGCCTCCTGATCATTACGAACGAGAAGGTAAGGCCAAGCGAGGCAAGGCGGGTTCCAGGTCTTGCCATCGATAGCATGCCACTGAGAAATGACCTTGGATTCTTCGGGATTGATCTCCAACCAGATGACATCGCCTTTTTCAGAAAGGATCATGATGGCATTATCCAGAAGGAATATCTGACCATGACCATAACGACCATCCTTCCATTGACGGCGTCCTTTTTCTAAATCAATGCAGGCCATCATGCCGTCATCCAGCCCATAAACAAAACCATCCCTGGCAACCACATTGGTAAACTTGGCCTTCATGCTCCGTTGTTTCCAAATTTGCTCCGCACTCCAATCACCTGATTCGGTGGCTTTCACCTCCAGTAAGGCGCAGCCTATCCCATAGCCACTGGAAATAAATACCCTTGAGTCTGGCAATACAATCGGGACGGCCACATCAGGATACTGAGATCCCCAAGAAATATCCCAAAGCATTTGATCACTGTCAGTAGCGAATCCGGCAAAACCTCTGTGATGCATGTAAAGCAACTGATTGACATCTCCCCACTGTGCCAGGATCGGGGAGCTGTAACTGGCTGAAACTTTCGGGTATGAGCGAACCAGCGAGCCGGTTTCCAAATCATAAACCCGCAATCCACTTTCACCGCCTTCTCCCGTCGGCACAATGACTTGTGATTGCATGACCAACGGTGATGGGCTGAACCCCCATTCAGGGATCTTTGCCTGAGCTTCCTCGATCACGTCATGCGACCAAATCAATTCACCATCGGAGCGCTTGAGACAGTTCAAAACTCCAGTGCTTCCCATCGTGACAAGAAAGTCTCCAGAAATGGTGGGTGTCGCACGTGGACCATTACCAGCAATGACTGATGAGTAATCCGCAAGGTAACTGTATTCCCAAAGCAGACTTCCTGTTGAAAGCTGATAACAAGTCACTTTTTCTTGATCTTCCGACTGCTCTTGAGTGTATGCAAAAGGCCCCTCGACAACGAAGCCCGACCATCCCTGCCCAATCGGCTGACGCCATAGCTCCATGGGCGGCGTTTGCATTTGTTCTTGCGTCAGGGAAAT
>MDTB01214654.1_pt1 | contig 16584 bp, 16 predicted proteins | sample 811161 | NCBI WGS metagenome assembly MDTB01 (sample SAMN05326650, study PRJNA326480) | marine metagenome | isolation source: seawater | place: Mediterranean Sea | collected 2009 | reverse complement strand
TTAAGACAAAGTACCATCGGCGCTGAAGGACTTAACTTCCGAGTTCGGAATGGGATCGGGTGTGGCCCCTTCGCAATAATCACCAGGCAAGTTCTTATATTATCTTTAAAATAATAAGTAAATAGCAGAAAAATACTATTTTACAGGCCTAATGGTGGGCGTAATAAGAATTGAACTTATGACCTCTACGATGTCAACGTAGCGTTCTACCACTGAACTATACGCCCAAAGAATTTAAAAAATTCTTAATTTTTAATTTTAAAATAAATCTTCTCACCTGAGATAAAGATAAAGATAATTTATTCATTAAATTTTTATTTACAAAAATCCAATTAGATAATTCATTTACATGAATTTGTATTTTTTTTGAATAGTTATAATCATGCAACCTATAATATGCTAGAGGTTTTTGAATACAGCCAATTTTATATTTAAGACTTATATTTATTATAAAATCAAAGTCTCCTATAATATCATATTTTTGTTTAAATTTGTGTTTTTTGAAAAGTGCTTTTTTCATCATTGTGGTAATAAATCCAACTTTGTAATCATCTAATAGTTTTTGCGCTATATATCCACTTGGTAGTGATCCTAGTTTATATCTCATATATATATTTTTTTTTTCATTAATAACATAATGATTAGTATAAATAATCAAATACTCTTGATTTTTTATCATATACTCAATTTGTTTTTTTAATTTATCAGAGGTCCAATAATCGTCTACGTCTAAGAAACATAGGTATTCCCCTTTAGTTTTTTTTAAAGCTAAATTTCTTGCATGATATAGTTTCAAAAATTTTTTTGATCTAAAGTAAAAAATTCTTTTATCTTTAAAACTTTTTAGAATATTTCTACTATTGTCTTCAGAGTTATTGTCCCAAAAAATTAATTCCCAATTTTTGTAACTTTGAGAAATTATGCTTTTAATACTTTTTCTTAAATATTTATCACCATTGTAGCAATTCATTATAATACTTACTAAAGGTGTTTTTTTACTTTTCATAAAATTTAATTGTTTTTTTTAAACCCTTTGAAATTTTAGTATTCGGTTTCCAACTAAAAGTTTTTTTTATTTTAGTAATTTTTGGATATAAAGACTCGCTCTCATCTTTTCTCATACTTATTTTTCCAAATAATGGTTTACCTTTTCTAATGATATTTCTTATTTGGTAAATTACATCTTTAACTTTTATAGGTACGCTACTACCAACGTTGTATATACCGCTTTTAATTTTACTTTTTTTTAGTATCTTTAATATTAAATTGTTTAAATCTTCTACAAATAAAAAATCTCTTAATTGAGAACCTTCTGTGCAAGCAAATGATTTATTTTTCAAGCAGGAGTCAATTATCATAGGTATAAGCCTGTTTTTTTTTTGATGTGGTCCATAAACCTGATACAATCTTAAAATAATATACTTACTTATTTTTTTCATTATATATTTAGTGCTTAATAATTTTGCTTTGCCATAATTGGATACTGGAAAACAATTATCATTTTCTTGATGGGGGGACTTTTTTCTTCCATATTCTAAACTGCTACCTATTTGAACCAACAGCTTAATTTTTTTTAAGTTGATTATTTCAATTAAATTTTTTAATCCGACGTAGTGAGCGTTAAAAGTTTGTTTTTTATCTTTATGATTAATATTTCCAGCAAAATTAATTATAAAGTCATAATCAACATCAATTTTCTTTTTTAATTCTTTCTTATCGGTTATATCGGTTTTTATATATCTTATATTTTGATATCTTTTGAAGTTTTTTTTATTTTTATTTATAAGTCCGTGAATTTTAAATTTTCTAAATCTGTAAATTCTTGAAATTAGATTAACACCTAAAAAACCCGACGCACCGGTAATAAGAATTTTGTAAGTCAATTTAAAAAATATTTTTTTTAACTAGTTCTTCTAATAAAATTTTATCTCTAATTGTATCCATACACTGCCAATTATCGTAATGCTTAAAAGCACCCAACTTTTTAAGCTTAGAAATTCTTTCAAGCGGATATCTTTCCAATACAGTCTTATCATCTTTAAGATACTTAAATATTATAGGCTCCATTACAAAAAAACCTCCGTTTATCCAGCCTTCATCCAAACTAGACTTTTCTTTAAAGTATTTTACTTTGCTTCCCGATAATTTTAATCCTCCAAATCTTGCTGGAGGTCTCACCGCTGTTAAAGTTACATAATTGTTATTTTTTTTATGAAATTTTATAAGTTTATTTAAATCAACATCACATAATCCGTCTCCGTAAGTAAGCAAAAATCGCTCGTTAATTAAAACTTTTTGTAATCTTTTTATTCTTCCGCCAGTCATTGAGTTGTTTCCTGTAAAAATAACTTTTACGTTAATTCTTTTTCTTTTTTTTTTAAAATATTTTTCAATTATTCTACTTTTATATCCGCTTGCTATTATAAATTCTTTAAAACCAAATTTTTTATAGTAGTTAATAATCCTGATTAAAATTGGAATTCTTGAAATTTTAACCATAGGTTTTGGTATACTTGAAGTATACTCGGTAAGCCTTGATCCTTTTCCACCTGCTAAGATTACTACTTTCATTTTGTTCTTTTTTTCAAAATTTTCAAATAGTTTTTTATTTGTATTTTTGAAAACTCCTCATTTAAAATTTTCTTAGAATAAAAGTTTTGGTACCACTCAATTACCATCGATATTGTCTCATTTGTAGTCAAAATACATTTCCACCTTAGAAGTTTATTTGCTTTTTTTGAACTTAGTTTTAAAAGCTTAGCTTCTTTAAATTTTGACTTTCTCTCTATAGACCAATTAATATTTTTTAATTTTTTTTTTATCAAGAATATGATTTGCATCACAGAAAACTTAGAATACTTGTTAGGTCCAAAGTTAAAGGACTCTCCGTGAAATTTATTTTTATTTTGACTTAGTTTTTCCGCTAACATTAAATAACCAGTCAAAACCTCTAAGACATGTTGCCATGGCCTTGTGGAGCTTGGATTTCTTACGATTAATTTTTTTTTCTTTCTCCAAAATTTTATACAGTCAGGAATTAATCTTCCTTCTGACCAGTCTCCGCCACCTATTACATTGCCGGCTCTAGCAATAGATAAAGCGATGTTGGGATTCTCTTTTGAGATAAATGATCTTAAATATGAATTTATTAATATTTCTGTAGCTCCTTTAGATGCACTATATGGGTCATCACCTCCAATAATATCTTTTTCGTGATATCCTCTTTCAGTTTCAATGTTTTTATAAACTTTATCACTTGTTATTATAACAACCTTACATTTTTTTTTTAAACTTCTTAAACTCTGTAAAATATTCAAAGTTCCAAAAAGATTAGATTGCCAAGTTTCTATTGGGTTTTGATAAGATTTTTTAACTATTGCTTGAGCAGCTAAGTGAAAAATATAATCAGGTTTTATATTATTTATAATTTTTTTTGTTTTTTGAGAATTGTTTAGATCAAAAAAATATTCTGTGATCTTGCGATTTAAAAAAATTGAATGGTAATGAGATGGATTTGTAACTACGCTTTTTGAAATACCGTAAACCTTAGCTCCGATAATATGAAGCCATAAGCAAAGCCATGATCCTTTAAACCCGGTGTGGCCAGTAACTATTATGTTTTTATTTTTAAACAACCTAAAATTTATCATCAAAGTTTTATATTTAAAATATTTTTAATTTTTTCAAAAGTTTTTCACTCAATTTTTCTAAAGTAGTTTTAAAATTATTTTGCAAAATAATATTTGGTTTTTTTGGAAATTCCGGCTTAATATTTAATCCAACTACATTATTTGTTTTTTTAATGTAGAAAAATTTTTTTTTTTGCTTAATTATTTTTTTTAAATCGCTTTGTATATAAATTTCAACATAATTTGAAAAATTTTTTTTGTTCCATTTCCTAATACTGTCAAATAAACTTACAGTAGCTAATATTACATTTATATTATTATTAGTAATTTTTTTGCAAAGTTTAACGTATTGAAGTGCAATTTTTTCTCTATCCTTATATCCATATTTGTTTAGCGCGAAAATTTTTCTTATTTCATCTCCATGTAATAATAATGTTTTACCATATTTTTTTTGAATTTTAGGTTTAATTTTTTTTGCAAGTGAACTTTTACCTGAACCAGAGAGACCTGTGATAAAAAAAAAATTCCTTTGTTTTTTTTTAAAATTCTTATTTTTTTGTACATTTTAACTTGTATTTTTGTTCAATTTTTGAACATACTATATATAAAAAAAAAATTGTAAATACTATAATTTTTTTAAAATTTTTTTTCTTTTATTAATAATATTCTTTATATTTTTCTTTAATAAACCTGCTCCACTTCTTAATCCCGTCTTTATCTGTATCAATACTAAATTCATTTAATAACCTTTCTCTTAAATTCTTAATCTTCTTAGAGTCCCACCAGTCATTTATATTATCCCAATTATTGTTAATGAATTTAGTAGCTTTTTTTATATCTTTAAATAACATATTATTTTTTTCTAAAGCCTGGTAAATTTTGAAATACTTTCTTAATGGAGTCCAATTTTCTTTATAATTTATTACTAAAATTGTCGGACATGATAATAAGCTTTCAAAGTATGTAGTTTGAGGATAATCACAAATAGCTAAATTAGTTTTTTTTAGCTCTCTTAAAAAAGTTCCTTTTTTTCTTGTTTTGTTTCCTCCAATTAATTTATTAATGGTAAACATAATTCTTTTTTCTCTATTTTTTTTTTGTACATAAACTAATTTTTTAATAATTTTTTTTATTTAATTTTTTATTTAAATATTTTAAATTTGGTATATTTTCTAAATCTTCTAATGTTGTAATTTCATTAATTGTTTTAGAGGGAAATTTGTCTGTCTCAAAACCTATATATAATAAATTTTCAGATTCCTGATTACCCAAATTAAATCCGATAAATTTTTCGGCAGGAAGATTTGTTGAATAACTCCAGGGAATAAATTCATCACTTATTATATTATCATAATTAAAAAAAGTTGAATGTCTCGATTTAGAATGGTTGCCTCCATGTTCAATTACTATAAATTTATTTTTCTTAAAGATTTTTTTAAAAAATACCCAAATTTTATATTTGTCATTAAAATAATGGCCAATACTTGAAATTATTAATTTATTCTTAATGTTCAAATTTTTTGCATAATTCATAAATTTTTTAAAATTTTCTAAAAAACTTATAGGTATGTCATAGGACAAAGACTCTAACAAATATTTTTCAAAATCATTTTTTACTTCAAAATTTATTTTTATTTCTTTTCTTTTTGTAATTTGAACATCGGAAAGTTTTTTTAATTCTATATCTTTTACTGGAAAAAATTCATTTATGAAGATTGGTATAGTGAACCTAGTAAAATTTAAGTATAGTAAATTTTTTATATTTATTCCTTGAAACACTATTGCAGGGCTTCTAAGAATTTTCACTTTAATAAAGTTAATAATTTTTTTTATAAATCTATAAATTTTTCTTTGAGGCTGTGATCAAACTTCTGGTATAACTGTTTATCCAATTTTTTTTTTATTTTTATTATTTTTATCTTGTTAGAAAAGTACTTTGATATTTTTGAAAATATGTGCTCATTAAAAATATCCGACTCCTGAACAAAATTTTTATAACTATGTGTGTCTTTAGCACAAATTACTAAGCCTAATTCAACTTGGGCAAATTTAATTTTTTTAAATTTATTTTTTTTTTATTGCTGATTCAAATGTCTTCCATCTTAAAAAATTTGAGCTAAGATAGAAGCATAGCCAAATCCAAATAAGAGATTTCCAAAAATTTCCTGGGTAATTGGTTTTGTGATACTCATTTAGATAGCATGATATGCTATTGGCCAGTCTTTTTATCAACTTTTCCAAATACAAATAATCTTTTTCCAAATTCTTTTTTTTTAACCAAACAAATTCTTGAAATTTGTTTTCTTCATTTTTTTTACTACTACACCAAGAACCTAAATAAAATAAATTATTATTTTTTGTAATTTTCGGTGAATAGTCTGTAGCTATTAATTGTATTTCTTTTTTTTTTTTCATTTTATAAATATTTTAGCAAATATTTTTTAAGGCGAATAATTTTATCTTCTCTTCCAGTTCCAAAATAATATTTTTTTAATTTATGAATTTTTTTTTTGTAATTTTTTTGTTTCAATAATTTAAATATTCTTTTTAATTCCTCAGAAGTTATATTTGGATTTAAATTGATTAATTTTTTTCTTACACTAATGTCTAAGGAAAAATTATTTATTAAATTTTTAACAAATTTACTTTTACGACTAATATTAAGAATTAAAATTGGTTTTTCAAAGTATATTGCGCTAAAAATTGTACCGCCATAATCAGATATAATAAAATCAGATACTTTAAAAAGTTCACCAATTTTTCGATTATGATCTTGATCAACGAAATAATTAAGTTTTTTCAATTCTTTTACAATTTTGGGCTTTAACATTAAAGTTTTAGGATGAGGCCTAATTATTACGTTAAAATTTTCTTGAATTTCTCTAATCTTTTTAATCCATAAATTTATGTTTTCATCTACATCTTTCCCGTCTACATACGTGGGTGTCCAAAAAACTGTCCCTTTTTTTTTATCTAATTTAAACTCATTTTTAATCTTGTTATATAAAATTTTCTTCTTTTCTAATTTCTCATATCTGAGATAACCAATTTCATAACAATTTTTTTTTCTAAATTTTTTCTTAATTAACTTAGTTTCAAATTTTCCTAATGTGAGATAGGTATCAAAAATATTTTTATACTCTGGGTAAGGATAGTTTTTAATTTTTAAGTCCATTCCATCAGGGAATTTAACTACTTCTTTTCCTATTGTTCTTTCTGGATACCAAATAGATCCTAAATTTCTCCTGTGAAATTCTGCAGTTAAAGGCTTATTAAATAATAATAAAAATAATTTATCTAAATTTGAAATTTTTATCATTACTCCAAAAGTATTTGAATAAAAAAACTTGAGTAATGAAATTAAAGTAACTTTTTGAGAACAGGTCTCACCCGTGCTTATTACTACTTTATATCTTCTTTTTTTGTAGACTTTAGAGAAATATGTAAATTTAATTTTTTTATTTATTAAAATTTTTTTAATAATTTTATAAGAATTTTGGCGACCTTTTTCACTAGATTTAATATCATTCACAATAATTTTAATTTTTTTTATTGGTATCGCTTTTATTAGTTGATAATACATATCGATTTCCCTTGGCCAGTTAATTAAAATTGCTATTTTATTTTCCATTAATTTTTAATTACTTCTAATATTTGATTTTTTTGAAAATTAGAAATTTTTTGTATGAAATCATTTTCTTTTTCTTTAAAAAGTTTTTTTTTATTTACTTTGCTCAAATATTTTATTGGTTCTTTAAGATAGAAAATTTTTCTCTGTTTAAAAAAATTTTTCCATAATATTTCGAACACTTCTAATTCTGAATTCGGTATTTTGTTTTTTTTTTTTGACAAACTGGGTAACACTACTGATGAAATTAATAAGTGGCAAATATCTAATCCCCAGAGTTCATTTTTTTTAAAAAATTCCCAATCTATAATTATTGGATTATTAAAATTTTCAAATAAAACATTTTCTATTGTGAGATCTCCATGGTATGGGGTTATATTACTTTTTGGCCACACTTTAAGGTAATGATTAATTAAAATTTCGATTAAACTTTTTGTTTCTTTTATCGAACGCCAAAAAGGTACTTTATTTCCCTTGATTAATGGTAAATTAATATAATTATCTTTTTTATAGTATTCAATTAATGGTGTTTTATTTTTAATCTTTATTTTTGATTTTTCAAAATACCATTTAAAACCTTTATATTCATTTAAGAGTTTTCTTTTATTAGTAGTCAGAGAAAATTTTCTTATTATGTTTTTTTTTGAATAATATATAACACCAGTACTCTTAACCAAGTTAAAATTGAATAGTGTCGTCATTTTTTCTCCAAAATAAATACTTCGATCTTTTTATAGAAAAAAAATAATTTAAAAGTATTTTTAAACCATTTTAAAAATGCACTAAATAAATTCATACTTTGGTAACACGATGGCCAATCTGGTAAAAGATTGTTGGCTGTCAAATGATTTTTAAATTTATATACAATAATAAAATTTTTTTTTATTTTAATTTCAAAAATCAAAAAAATCAAAAAACTTATTATCTTAAATATATTTATGTCATCTTTGCTTAAAACAATACAGTCGTATTTTTTAATTTTTTTTAATTTATTTTTTTTTTTAATGTTAGATTTATTTAAGAAAAAATATTTTTTTTTACAAATAGTTTTGTTTGAAGAAACATTAGTTATAAAATTAAGAATATTTTTATTTGGGTTTTTTACAACATCAAGCATTAGTATAAATTCTAGATAATAGAATTTTTCTTCAAATATTTTACTAGGGCACTCCCTTTTAAAAAGTCTTTGTTATCTTTCGAATTGTAATAAAAATTCTCATTTACTTTTTTAAAAACTTTATATTTAGACTTGTAATTTTTTACAGACTTTGCGTCTGAACTTGAAATTATTACATAATATTTTCCAATATTGTAAGTTGATTGAGCGTCACTAATTGTAATTAAATCTTCATTAATTTTTTCGCCTTTTCTTATTCCTATTGTTTTTATTTTTGCTTTGGGAGCAATTATTTTAGCTAGATCTAAAATTTTAAATGACGGAATTTTAGGAACAAATATTTCACCCCCAATTGAATTTTTTATAACCCATAAAACCATCTGGACTCCTTCTTCCAAAGAAATTGCGAATCTAGTCATATTATTATCTGTAATATTAAGCTCTCCTTGATTTTTTTGTTTTTTAAAAAGTGGTATCACAGAGCCTCTTGACTCTAAAACGTTTCCATATCTCACAATACTAAAGTTTATTTTTTTAGAACCAGCATAATTTTTTGCAGCAAGGAAAAGTTTGTCACTGCATAGCTTGGTGGCACCGTACAAATTTATTGGTGCGGCTGCTTTGTCTGTTGAAAGCGCTACTACTTTACTGACTTTATTGCTGATTGAGGTATCGATTAAATTTTGTGCACCAATAACATTCGTTTTAATAAACTCATCAGGATTATATTCTGCGGCAGGAACTTGTTTTAAGGCTGCGGCATGTACAACTATATTCACATTCTTTAAAGCTCTATCTAATCTGTATTTATCTCTTATATCACCTAAAAAGAATCTAACATTTGAGATATTGTATTTTCTTTTAAGTTCTTGCTCCATATCATACTGCTTAAGTTCATCTCGACTAAAAATTATTAATTTTTTAAAATTATTATGTCTTTTTAAAAGAGTATCTACAAATTTCTTACCGAAACTCCCTGTGCCGCCAGTTATCAATATTTCTTTATTTTTAAACATTTTGAATATTTTTTTTGATTTGATTCTCTTCGAAATTATATATTTCCTTACAATATTTCAAAGGTTTCTTTTTATGAGATATTAGAATGAAGCATTTATCTTCTTTAAGTTTATTTAAATTTTCTATAAGAACTTCTTCAGTAGCATCGTCTAATGAGCTAGTAAATTCATCAAAAATTATTATATCTGGGTCATTATATAGGGCCCGAGCAATTCCAATTCTCTGTTTTTCTCCTCCAGAAATTTTAAGATTGCTATCTCCTAAGTTTTTATCTTTGTAATATTCGCTAGATGAAAATTTTTCTAAATTACACATCTTTAAAATTTTATCTATTTTTTGGATATCTATACTTTTAGCATCTACACCAAAGGCAATATTATTGATAATCGGTTTATTCATTAAAAAAACTTCTTGAGTGACATAACCCACTTTGAAAGGTGTAGTTTCAAGATTGTTAAGATTTTCTGATTTATCATTTAGCATTATTTGTCCATCTGTCGGCTTTAATAATCCAAGAATTAAATTCACTAGGGTTGTTTTACCACTTCCTGATTTTCCTTGTATGCCAATAAAATCATTTTTTTAATATTCTTAAATTAATGTTATTAAAAATAAATTTTGAGTTTTTATTATATTTAAAAGATACATTTTTAAATTCAATTGACTTAAATGGAATTTTCTTATCTAAAGATATTTCATTCAATTTCAAATTTTGTGTCTCAAAATATGCCTCATAGATTTTATCAAAGGGATATTTGTAAAGATTTAATCTTGTTGATGATTGCACAATTCTTGATGTTGCTGGTAAAAGCCTTAATAAAGCAAGAAGAAAAATTGATGAGATTGCTAATATTTCTTGATTGGAAAAATTTTGATTAAAAGCAAAGATTAAAAATAATGATAAAAACATTGCACCATAAATTTCAAATAAATGTCTAGGCAATGAGGAAACAGCGTAAGTATAATGTGAATATTTTAATTGTTTCGTATTAAAATTTTTAAAATATTTTTTAAAAAAATTTTCTTTATTTAAAACTTTGATAATTTTGAATAGATTAAATGATTGAACTATTAAATCAATTTTTTCTTCTCGGTTAATAGAAATTGTTTTTCCCCATTTTCTATTTTTTGTTTTTAAGTAAAAATAAATCACAAAAGCAAAAATGAATGTTAAAATTGCAGAAAATAAAATTTCTTTTAAAGAGATAAATAAAAGAAAAAAGAGCAAAACAGAAAAAACTAATATTTCGGTTATAATAATCAATAAATGATTTATAAATTCTCTAAAAGTTTCGATATGGTTTATAATATTATTTATTTTTTCAGATCTAGTTGAATTAAGAAGACTTTGATATCGATTACTTAAGTAACTATTAAATACCTCAAAAGAAACTCTTTCTGTTACTTTAAAAGAAAAATAAGAATTCAAAAAATGTGCTGCGTAAATAATTATATTTTTTAATATAAAAACACTAGCAAATAGTACTGAGACTTGAATAATACTTAAGTCTCCAAACAAATCAAAGATTACTTTGTTGAAATTATTTATAAACTCTATGTTCTCACTATAATTTAAATCTAATAATTGTGAAATAAATGGTAAAAAAAAACCTATGCTTACTACTTCTAAAGAAGCCCCTAATATCATCGCTAGTATTACAAAAACTAATAAGATTTTTTCTTTAAAGTTAAGAAGTCTATTCATTATTTTTCTTTAAATTCCAATTACATACTCTTTAATTTCTGAAATATGTTAAAAGCGAATTATGTTCATTTTTTGAACAGTATCCACCAAATCCTTAACATATGCAACGATATATTAGTCAAATAGGTAATTTTCTGTTTTCGATCAATTTGTGTTTAATTAGATTTTTCATTATTTCTTTAATTTCTTTATGACTTAATTTTGTATAATTTTGGATTTGAAGTATTGAATTTTTTCCATCACAAAATGATAAAAAATCTAACAATTTTTTTGTTTTTAAATTTACTGCTCCGACTTTACTGGTCGTTGGATACATTCTTCTTTTAGTTAGAAAAGGTTCACAAAAATTTGTAGCTTTTGGAAATGACTGTTTTTCTATTTCTTTGATTATTCTTTTTGCTAAATCAAGCCCTCCTTTTAATCCATCCTTTGTAACCACTTTACCAATTGTATCCAATGATGTGTGATATTCTGGATACTCACCATATTTAGTTCTCATTATGGATGCAATTGGAAGATCAATTCCTTGAGAACAAAATTGTCTTTCATCACTTCCTCTTTGAAACCAACTGAAAATTTTAACTTTTTTTTTTGATTTTAAAACAAATTTAGCAATTATATTTGACAATGAATTTTTATCTTTTGACTCTAACAAAGAGAAATTTCTATTATCACCAATACAAGTTAAAACATATCCGCCAATTGTATTTTTTTTTAGAAAATCTTTTTTCTTACTTAAGTAAGCTATTGAACCTATCGTTTCTGGTAGAAAAAGAATTCTGTATGTATATTTCAATTTTTGTTTCTTTAACCATTTTGCTAAATTTGTAGCAACTACTAGTCCCGAAATTTCATTATTTGCCATAGACGGGTGACAAAGATATGTAGAAAGAAGAATTTCTTTTTTCGAATTTCCTTTTATAACAAGTTCGCCAATTTTTAAGTCACCTTTTTTAAACTTAGCGTCAATAAAGGCTTTATAGGTTCCTTTCTTGAGTTTCTTAAATTTTTTATATTCTAAACAAAAACCCCAATCCTTTTTATAATAGGAAGTTACGTATGGGATAGCATGAGGTTTTTTTTTAAGATAGTGAATCTTTTTTTTTAAATTTTTGAAAGAAATATTTTGATTTACATACTTTGAATATCCAACTACATGAAGATTATTATCTTTAAAGTCCAAAATTTTCTCTTTTTTATCATTTTTTAACCAAGCATTTTTTATTTCCCAAACTTTTGGTATTTCCCAATCAAACACTTTGGATCCGCTTTTAAAATTTAAAATTTTGATTGGTAAATCTTTTTTTATTATTGAAAGTGTTTCGTCTACACCTTTGCCAGTTAGACTTCGGTTTATTGGCCACAGTTTTTTTGCTAGTTTGTACATAAAGTTTATTTAGACCTTAAGTTCCATAATATTTCTGCAGCTTTCCAGTCTTCTAAAGTGTTTATATCTAAATCTCTATATCTTGAAATAATAACTGGATAAGATTTTTCTGAAATAATTTTTTTATTACTTAACCATACTTCTGGTTTAGCCCAATAAAAATGACCTGCATCATGATAAGTTCGTTTAATTGATTGTGATCTTTTTTGAGAAAATTTTGAGAATAAGATTTTGATTCCTCCAGATTTTTTTTTTTCAAACGCGTGGTATGCAGATTTTTCAGATTTTCCTGCTGTAAAAACAAAATCCCATTTATTTTTTTTTATTTTTTTATATCCATCTAATAAATCTTTTTGATTAAAAAATACAGAAGTAGGATAAACGCAACAAACAAATTTCGTATAAATATTTTTATTTTCTAACCATTTAATAGCATGTCGAATCACTGTTTGTGTATCAGTGTAATCATCTGAGATTTTTTTAGGTCTTAAAAATGGAACTTCAACTCCGTTTTTTTTTGCTATTTTAGCTATTTGAGGAGAATCAGTAGAAACAATAATCAAATCAAAAATCTTTGAATTTTGTAATTTTTTTATAGTTCTAGAAATAATTGGAATTCGTTTAAATAATTTAATATTTTTATTGGGAATTCGTTTGCTGCCTCCTCTAGCTGGAATAATTGCAATTTTCATTTTCTAAAAGTAATTGATGTTTTTAATTTTGTCTTTTGTTTAAAAATACTTTCGTTATCAATTGATTCTTTGAGCTCTGAAAATCCTTGATCAATTGCTTCTGAGTATTTTTTTATTATTTTGTTTGCGTGAGATATAGAAGTATAAAATATGTTACTTGATAAGATATTTTTATTTAATAATGAATTTATTAAATAAGATCTAAAAAGTGAGTTATTTTCTTTGTCACAAAAACTAAAGTTAGAAAGAGCAGGAATACCCTGAATCATAATTGGAATTTTATATCTATTTGAATTAGTAGACCAGATAGCTCTAATTTTATTTCCTATTGAAGTAATTTTTTTCCAGGTCTTATATTTTTCCATTATTTTTATTGTTTCAAGTGCTGCGACTGGCCCTATTCTATCAGTCCAAAAAGTAGAGCTAATAAAAGATTTTGTTTTTAATTTCATAATATCATCTCTTCCAATGACACATGTTATAGGGTAGCCATTTCCTAAAGCCTTTCCTAAGATTAAAATATCAGGCTGAACATTATACTTTTTATAAATACCTCCTAATGTCTCCCTAAATCCGGTAGTACATTCATCGAAGATCAAAACTTTGTTATGTTTTACAGAGAGTTTTTTTACTTTTTGTAGAAAATTATCTTTTGGTTGCTCATTTCTAAGCACTTCCATTTTTATTGTTCCAATATTTTTGTCAGTTGCGAGAATTTTTTCTAAGCTAGAGATATTATTATATTCAAAATGTAAAATTGAATTTAAGAATGATTTTGGAATTCCTGAATTGGAATAAAAGGGTAAAAATTTTTCTCTAATTTTTTTTTCATTTTTGTCAGAACTTGATAAAAACCAATCATGCCATCCATGATAACCGCAAATAGCAACTTTATCTTTACCTGAATACAATCTTGATAAACGAATTGAAATAGCATTTGCATCAGCCCCAGTTCTGGCAAAAAGTACTTTTTTGGCCCAAGTATTTAAACTTAATAACTTTTCTGCAAGAGAGATTTCCTCAAAAGAATTTAAAGATGAAATATTTCCATTATTAATTGCTTTTATAACTTTGTTATCAACTCTTGAATTAGAATAACCCAAAATATTCGTGCCAACTCCCATTAAAGAACAATCAGTATATTTTTTATTATCCAAGTCCCATATAAAACAACCTTTTGACTTAGAAAAATGACTTGGCCATCTTTTTTCACTAAACATAGATGGGTTTTTGGAAATCATTAAGTTACCTTCTGGGATAACTTTTGTGGCTTTGAGCCACATTCTTTTAGTTTTTTGATTGAATTTTATTTTTTTTTTCTTTTTTCATTACCAAATAGAGGGATTTAAAAAATATTTATCTTTTACGCGTAAATTAGGAAATTTTAACTTTCTATTCCGAACTTTGAGTATTTCTTCAAATTGTTTCATATTATCAAAACTGACAACAATTTTTTTTATAACACTATTATTTTTTGCGAATAAGTAGCAAGCTTCATAAGGTTTAATATTATTTTTTTCACACCATTTAAACCATTTATGAAAATGTTCATTCCAACGAGATAATTTTTTTAAACTAGTTTTTTTCTGTGATAATAATCCCTTTAAAAAAATTGATCTAACATGAATTTCGATCTTATGTTTTGCTATTAATTTTAAAAATTTTTTACTCTCAATCTCTCTATTAAATATATTGTAAGGTACTTGTATAAAATCTGGTACCCAAAATTTAATAATTTTATATAATTCTTCTGTCTCATAAATTGAAAGCCCAATTTTCTTGGCATATTTTCTTATTTTTAATAAAGCAATTAATTTAATAAATATTCTCTTATTCACTATAAAATCATTAGAATTATGAAGCATAATACCGTGAATGCTTTTTTGTTTTAATTTATTCAGAGATTTATTGATCTTATTTAATAAAAATCTAAGAGGGTCTTTTGTTTTTTTCTTTAACTTTGCTATTTTTGTAATTACTTTTAAATTTTTTGATGAATGTTTCCCTATTAAATATTCTGCACTACTATATGCTGGTGCAGTATCTATTAATGCTTCCCGTAAACAACTAGCTTTTCGTATTAAATTTTTTTTAAAATTATTTTTTATATTATTTTTCGATAATATATATTCTTTATTAAAATTTCCTGTACCTACAATTAATTTCATTTAAAATATTTTTTGATTAGATGAATAATTTTATCTTGATCGTTATCTTTTAACCCTGCGTACAAAGGTATAGATAGACATCTTTTATAGTATAAATTTGCATTAGGAAAATTACTATATTTAAAACCCAATTTTTTGTAAAAAGGATGGGTGTGGATAGGTATATAATGAACATTAGGTTCAACTTTATTTTTTATTAAAAAATTATAAAGTTTATTTCTCTCTTTACCAGATCTCTCTTGAGTTTGTATTACATATAAATGGTTTGAGGATACCAATTTTTTAAATTTTCTTGGAAGTATTATGGGTAAATTTTTTAACTCCTCTGAGTACTTCGTAAAAATCTTTTGTCTTTTTTTAATCCAATGACTAAGCTTTGAAAGCTGGATTATTCCAAGCACAGACTGAATTTCATTTAATCTATAATTAAAACCAAGTCCAATATGTTCATAATACCACTTCGGGAATTTTTTATTCTTTAAGAATTTTTTATTTCTTGTAATACCGTGATTCCTATAAAGTATTAATTTTTCATTTAATTTTAGATTATTTGTTAAAGCCGCGCCTCCTTCAGCCGTTGTTATAATTTTTACTGGATGAAAACTAAACACAGTTATATCGCTATATTTGCAGCTTCCAATTTTTTCATCAAAGTATTTTGCTCCGACTGCGTGTGAAGCATCCTCTAAAATCTTAAAACCGTACTTTTGAGATAAATTGTATATTTTTTTCATATCACAAGGTAAACCCGCAAAATGAACTGGTATGACTAGTTTAGGTAAACTATTTTTTCTTTGTGCATAAATTAATTTATTTTCAAGTTCGGCTAAGTTTATATTGAAATTTTCTTGATCAATATCAATTAGTTCAACTTTAGCACCGCAATAGAGCGCACAGTTGCTACTGGCAACAAACGAATTTGTACAAGTCCAAACTTTATCCCCTTTTTTTATTCCTAAAGCCATACAAGAGATATGTAGTGCGCTTGTAGCACTGTTAAAACCAACAGAGTATTTTGAGCTAAATTTCTTTGATAGTGTGTTTTCGAATTTTTTTAAATTACTACCTTGAGTAAGAAAATTAGATTTTAATGTCTTTACTACTGCTTTAATTTCACCAGATCCTATTAGTTGTCTACTGTAAGGTATCATTTTCAATTTAAAAAAAGATTCACTATCTTAAAAAAAAACCTCATGCTATCCCATACGTAACTTCCTATTATAAAAAGGATTGGGGTTTTT
>MDTB01069202.1_pt1 | contig 16584 bp, 8 predicted proteins | sample 811161 | NCBI WGS metagenome assembly MDTB01 (sample SAMN05326650, study PRJNA326480) | marine metagenome | isolation source: seawater | place: Mediterranean Sea | collected 2009 | reverse complement strand
GGACTACTTATATAGGAGAAAACAAATGGGAAGACCAGTAAACAAAAGATTTTTCGGACCAGCAACCGCAGGCGGAAATGAAATCAAAGTAGACTTTTACGACGGTTCAGCCGTAGTTGAAGGTTACATTGTAAAGCAATTAGGATCTAAAAAGTTTCGTGTAGCGGCTATCGGTACACCAGCAACTAAATACGATCGTTTCTTAACAACAGGCAAACTACCAGCAACATTAACAGGCACAGAAATGGCCATTAGTGTAAAAGGTGATGACGGTGAAACTTACGGAGTTAGTAAAATTGCAGGACGTAAGGCAACTATCGTTGCTCCAAATGCAACAGGTTCAAACGCATTAGACGGACAGTCAATTGCATGGAACTTTAGTACAAGTAATAGTGATGGTGCTGTTGAAATTGAAGAAGCAGGTGACGATGATACATTAATCGGAACCGATGATACAGATTTCACTGAAAACGCATAAGGAATAACTTATGGACAAGTATCTTAGAGTAGCAGACGGTAATTACAGGGTAACTGTAAAAAGCGGCGGGCGTATTACCCTTGACACAGGAACGGAAGTTGGTGATGTATACATTACTGGTAACCTTGTTGTTGAAGGTACTCAAACTACTCTAGATACTGTCAATACAACAGTTGAAGATAATATAATTGTATTAAACAAAGGCGAAACCGGGAACGGCATCACTAGAGATGGCGCTTCCGGTATTCGTGTTGACAGGGGTACAATTGAAGACGGTCAATGGTTGTTTGTTGAAAGTTTAAACTGGACAGATACACAGAATGCAGGAACAACTGATTTAGGTGCGTGGAGTGTTAGATCTCCAAGTGGCAGAGTTGGAGGTATCGAAACTGTAAGTATTGTAACACCGGGTGTTGACCTTAATCTAATGGGTCAATATAATTTATCCGGCAATGTTTCACCTAATCCAGGTATGGTAACTGTAAAAGGTACGACTGGTTATGAAACAAGAGTTATAGACGATGATCATATTCCAAATAAAAAGTATGTTGATGATACAATAAGTAACTTTTTTGGAACAGTAGTACCAAACAGAGTACAAGTTGGTGACACTAAAGTACATGTGTATGATGATAGTGTCGCTGGACCTAGTAGAGTTGAAGTAGAAATAGACGGAAACTTAATACAAGATGTGCGCCCTACATACTCAGACCAGTATGGTATTAGGATAGAACAAACTGTACACGGTACAGAAATAAAAACACTTGGTACAAGCCAAGAAGATTTAATTTTAAGTGCAACAGGAACAGGACATGTTGTTGTTGACGACAATTTAAGATTAGGATATACACCGCATGAAGGCGTTGATGGTGTAACAGATCCTACAGAACCAAACGATGGAATACTATTTTATTCTAAGCCGTCACAAGCTGCAGGTACAGGTATGTATTTCGTTAATGCAGAAAGTCAACGCGATGAGATAATAAGTAAAAATAGAGCACTAGTTTTTAGTATGCTTTTTTAAGGAAACAATATGGCAATAGTAAATACAGCAATTATTGATCAAGGTGGTGGCGATTACAGACACATTATGTTAACTGTGCCAGCTAGTAAATCATATGCTATTACAAACATTTTAATATGCAATACATATGACCCAAGTGCATCTGCTCCTGAAAATGAGACTTGCGAATTTGACTTGCACTTTGTTCCAGCAAGTGGATCGTACAGTGATACAGTTACTTCTGTAGTTAGAAGACTGTCATTGCCAGCAGGTGAAACATTTACATTAGACACAGAAAAAATTGTGTTGGATGCAGGCGACAGCGTACAGGTTAACGGTGGGCCATCTGCAAGTGGTACAGGTAGACTTGCTTGTACAGTGAGTTATTTGGATATTACATAATGAGATTACTCAAGGCACAAAATACAAATAGAAGAACAATCTATGGTAGAGGCGTACAATTTGATGTAGATGATCAAGTGTACATGGAATCTACTAACAGTATACGTGTGCCTAAAGGTACAACAGCAGAACGTCCTGCTAATCCAGAAAATGGACACTTTAGATACAACACAACAGACAATAGATTTGAAGTATATGAAAACGGATCATGGGCAGGAGTAAGAGGCGTTACACCTGTACTAGTTGGAATAACACAACAAAGTTTAGGAAACGGTGATGCAACTGAAACTGTGTTTGGCCCTCTAGCAAGTGGAGATCCAGAATTTCCTGTTCCAGCAGCCGCAGAAAATGTGTTGGTATTAGTAGAAAATGTGTTCCAAATTAGCACAACAAACTACACATTAGAACAAAGCGTAAGCGGTAATCTTACTGGTCCTAATGCTCCATATGCCGACGGTTGGTATATCAAATTCACATCAGCACCAGACTTAAATAAACCAGTTACTGTACTACATAACTTCGACAAGTAATCCAATAAATACAAGTAGGAGAACTTTAAATGTCGCAAGTAGGTAGAATCTCAGGTCCACTATTATTCGCCAATCTAGAAAGAAATGGCATTGACCTAGCCTTTGAAACAGACTTAATATATCTTGATGTCACAGGCAACAAAATAGGCATACGTAATGCTTCGCCTAGTAATGACTTGCAGATCTTAGATACTACAAGAACAGTATCTCTAATTGCTGACACACAAGCAAACATTGCAAACTACAACATTCAAAACTCGACAATTCAACCTTTTCCGGGCGATGTAATACTTGATGCTAGATATAAAATCACAAGCAGCAATGTAAAAACTGGTGATATTTTTATAGATGACAATTACATCAGCACCACTAATAGTAACAGTAATTTAGAATTTAGACCTAACGGAACAGGTAAAGTAGACGTATACAGCAACTTGCATGTTGACGGCAACATACATGCAGACGGGAATATAACACTAGAAGGTAATATAACTTTTGGTGATACTTTATCACAAGACACTGTTACATTTGACACAGAAGTTACAAGTGATATTGATCCAAACACATCAATTAACTATTCGCCTTTTGATTTAGGTAAAGCTGACAAACGTTGGTTAGAAACTAACACAAGGCTTGCAAATGTATCAAGAATAAATACAACAGATTTTGCATTGGGCGGTGTTGATTTAATACACAAGCCAGGCAAAACATATTACGTTGCTAAAAATGGTGACAATAATAGTCATGGTGAGCACATACAAGCACCATTTGAAACTATCGATTATGCATTGACACAAGTAACAGCAGGCGATACTGTCTATGTTTTACCAGGCGAATACGAAGAATCGTGTCCATTAGTTGTACCAGCAGGAGTAACTGTTACAGGGCACGACATAAGAAATACAATTATTACCCCTCCGAGTAGTTCAAGTTCAAGAGATATATTTCACCTAAACGGTGAAACTACAGTACAAAATTTTACAATAAAAGACTTTTTTTATGACAGCGGAAATGATGTAGGATATGCATTTAGATTTGCACCTAGTGCAACAGTCACATCACGCAGTCCCTATGTACAAAATATCACAGTAAGCACACAAGGTAGTACAACTAGTGCTAGTGATCCAAGAGGATTTGCTAGTGCAGATGCAGGTAAGGGTGCTCTTGTAGATGGCGCCAGTGTGTTAAGCACTAGCAACGAAGCAAGTATGTTATTCCATGCTGTAACATTCATAACGCCGGGTGTTGATGCACTTACAATGACAAACGGCGTTAGGGTAGAGTGGCTTAATTCCTTTACATATTTTGCAGACAGAGGACTTTATGCGGTTAACGGAGCAACAGGACATCTAAGCACAGACGGCTCAACAATACTATACGGTGCAGAATTAAGATCAATTGGATCAGCAAATGTATACGGTAATAAAGGTGCTGTAGCAGACGGTAATGATACATTAATGTATCTTATTCAACATAACTTTGGATATATTGGTGCTGGAAAATTTGTTGATAATGATCCTAGTAGAGCAATACAAGCAAATGAAACTGAAGAATTAAATTCAGGTACAATTTATTTTAGTTCAACAGACCATTTAGGAAACTTTAGGGTAGGAGAACAATTTTTTGTTGATTTAGATACGGGGAACAGCACACTCACTATTGACGAGTCAACAGTTGATGCGTTTGCCGGTTTAACAGTGACTACTAACGGAAATGTAGCTGTAATTGACGGTACAAAAGTACAAAATCAAAACATAAGACTAAGTGGCAATACCATAGAAAGCCTAAGCGGAGGAATTACAATTGATAGTCCTGCAGCAACTTTTATTAATCTAAATGGTGCTACAAATCTTACAGGTAATTTAGATATTACAGATAATTTTACATTTGACGGCACACTATCTTTAGCAGGAGATCAACCAACTGATACTGTTACATTCAATACTGAATTTAGTCAAGACCTAGAACCTAATCAACACGATACTTTTACACTAGGTAAAGAAACAAAACGCTGGAACTTTGCTTATGTAAATGATGCTGATCTAAATGGCATAAACATCGAGACAAATTTTATTACAACTACTGAGTCAAATGCAGATTTAGAATTACGACCAAACGGAACAGGTATAGTAAATATTTCGGACAGTTTAAGTATTGCTAATAATTTTACAGGTAATTCAACTACGCAATTTCAGGATATTACAGTAGCTAACCTTGATGTTGACGCAAATATTTCAGCAACAGATTTTACTATTCGGAATTTAAATATTCAAGGCAATCTATCTCAACTTGGACAAACACAATTTGAAAATATTTTAATTGACGATAACTTCATTACCACTACAGCAAGCAACAGCAATTTAGAAATACGTGCTGCAGGCACTGGAGAAATTCAAACTCCGCAGGTTGTCCACGCCAATGTTGTAATTAACGAAAGCACAACAACAACTGGCAATGTTACTGTAACAGGTAACGTTACATCAACAACACTTGAAACTGATGAAATTAGAATTAACAACAACAGCATTGTGTCGTTCAATAGCAATCAAGATTTAAACATACAAGCCCAAAACATATTTTTAGGTCAAGCTGACGATGTAAACATTACTCAAAATTTAACAGTAGGCGGCACCGCTAATTTAGAAAATCTTACTGTTTCTGGATCGTTACTACAGACAGGTAGCAGAACGCAAACAGGGAACTATAATATTGCAGGCGAAATCAGTAACGGTAACATACTGATTGAAGATAACTTTATTACAACAACTGAATCAAACAGTGATCTTGAATTACGGGCTAATGGTGTTGGTGAAATTTACATACCAGACAGTGTTACTATCAATAATAATTTAGATGTAAATGGCACAAGCACATTTAGTGATCTTAGCGTTACAGGAACGTTTCAGCCAGGATTTACATATGTAAACGGTAATAGAAATTTTACAGGTAATCTTACAATTACACAAAATTTAGATGTTACACAAAAAGCACAGTTTGAAGAAATATTAATTGACGATAACTTTATTACAACTACTTCTTCTGATGCAGATTTAGAACTACGTGCGGTTGGCACAGGAAAAGTTTTAATTCCTGATAATAACGTAGATATAAACAATAATTTAAGCGTAAACGATGCACAAGTAGTAAATGTCAATATTGCACAAGATTTAGTATTAAATGAATTAATTATACCGCCTAGCATTATAGAAATAGATGATAATTTTATCAGCACAAGAATATCAAATGCTGATTTAGATTTACGTGCTGAAGGCAACGGAAATATCATATTTACTGATGCTACTACTATTAATAATTCTATAAATGTTAATCAACTTAGCACTCTAGCAAATGTTGAAATAACCGGCACAACTAATGTAAGTGGTAATACAACATTTACTAATGATTATAATGTTACTGGTACACTTACTACTGACGAATTAATTCTTACAGAAAATAAACAAGAATTTGAAGGAATTACTATCGACGGCAATGTTATTAAAAGCGTCAATAGCAATAGTGACTTAGAACTACGTGCAAATGGAACAGGTAAAGTTGTCTTCCAAGAAGATGTTGTTTTTGAAAATAATGTTAGTGCAGATAATCTTACAGCAGTTAATATTATTGCAGATCAAGATTTTGAAGCTTCACTTTTAGATAGCGACAATGTTGAATTCTTTAACAATGTCGTAACAACAACTCACAGTAATAGTGATTTGGAATTACGTGCAAACGGCACGGGCGATGTTATAGTTCAACAACCTATAGATATTACAAACAGTCTTACAGTTAATGATTTGACAACCTTTAATAGCCTTGTACAAATTAATGGATTGTTAGATATTAATGCTGATGTATTCCGTACCGGCAACACAGTTACACAGCCAGGCCACACATACGATATCAACGGTACACTTACTGTCAATAACACTGGCGCAAATGTTGTAGGTAATTTTGATTTTGAAAATAATCTAATTACACTACGAGGTTCAAACGACCTAACTCTTAACGCAAATGGCACAGGACTTATATCCTTGACGGACACAATAGTAAGTCAAGACATGTCCGCAAACTCAGCTTCATTTAGTAGCTTAAGAATTTTAGATAGTTTTGCATTAGAAAATATGGTCAGTTCAACTGATATAGAAATATTTGATAATGTTATTACAACTACTAATTCTAATAGTAATTTAGAACTACGTGCTGCAGGCAATGTAGAAATTGACAATAATTTTGACATAACAGGAAACACTGTAGTTGATGGTGCATCTAATTTACAGAACACTAATATAAATGACACGCTTAATTTCAATGCAAATATAAATCAATCCGGTGATAGGACTATTGTTGGCAACGCTTCTGTAACAAATTTAACTGTAGATAGGCAAACAGATTTAGGAAATTTTGTTTTTGAAGATAGTACACTAATAAACAACAATGCAGGCGATTTAATATTTACCGCATCAGGAACAGGTAATGTAATAATTGAACAAGGTAAGGTGGAGAACAATCTATCAGCAAACTCTGCAATAGCAACAAATTTTGCAATAAACAATGTTGTAACAGCAAATAAATTTGAACTAGTTGACGATATTGAAATTTTCCAAAATGTAATTACAACAACCAACAGCAACAGTAATTTAGAATTACGTACATTGGGTAGTGGTTCGGTATTCATTGAAGACCTAGAGTTTTTAAACAATACATTAAAATCAGACTTAGATATTAGAATAGCAGATAATAACATTAACTTTACAGGCACCGGCACTATAGTACTACCAAGGGGTAATAATTCACAACGTATTGCAGCAACTGGTGCATCTATTGTATTAGATGGTGGTAATGGTGTCAACGATCCACAGCCAACTACAGCAGATGGTGGCAATGCAACCACAGTATTTGGTCCAACTGATATATTCTACGATGGCGGAACGTCATTAGTTGGAAACGGTAATCCGGGTGATATGCGATTCAACACAACTTATAATCTGTTTGAAGGATTCAGTCAAGCAAATCAATACTTCGGCGGCGTGTTTAGTGAAGATGCTCAAACAAATGTGCAAACAAACAACAATGAAATAGAATTTACAGTCGCAGGTACAAAGGTAGGTAGTGTAGCGTTTGACGGTGTTAATATTAATACAGCACTTAAAACAGCAAATGTTACAATATCTGATAACATTGTTACATCTGAAAATAATACTAGTTTGCAACTTGTGCCAAACGGTGCAGGTAAAGTACAAATGTTTGATGGAGTATCCTTTGATGACAACAAAATACAAAATCCGGCAAATGATGGTGAATTATTAATTGAATCAACCGGTGACGGGTATACAAAAATTAATACCACCGTAAACGGTTTTGTCCTACCAACAGGTGACGACACAAATAGAGGCGCAACCCCAGTAATAGGGGAAATTAGGTATAATACAAATTCTCCCGGTGCTGAAATTTACAATGGTACAGAATGGGTATCTGTTGCAGGCGATAACAGTTCTGCAGACGCACTTGTAATAGGCGAAGCCATTGACGAATGGACTCTTATACTAGGGTAAGTCACCCCTTTTTCACATAAACGATAAATACTAGTAATGCAGAGTACGACCATACTCGCAGGTCCAAACTGTGGTTAGCCAGCAAAGAGCAAACGCTGAAAATTAGGCTAGAGGGACAGGATCCCCGTGTAAGGAGAAGAGATGGCTGTAGGTCGCATATCAGGTCCGCTCTTAAAGTCTAACTTAATCCGTAATGGGATTGATTTAGCTTTTGAGACAGACTTATTATATCTAGATGTTAACAATCAGCGTATTGGTGTACGAACTAATTCTCCATCACACGACTTACACGTTAACGGTACAACACGCACAACCAATTTAATAGTAGATAATATAGCAGAAATTGCTGATATTACTATTTCTGGCAACACAATACAAAGTGCAAATACACTTAATCTTCTTACAACAGGTGCAGATAGTGTAGTATATCAACGCCAATTAGATATTCAAAGTATTTCAATCTTTGATAATGTTATTAATACAAATGATTCTAATGCAAACTTAGAATTACGCCCTAACGGAACAGGGCAAGTTGAAGTATTTTCGGACTTAGAAGTAAACGGAGATATACATGCAACTGGCAATATTAGTGCAGACGGAAATATTACACTTGGTGATGCAGATACTGACAACGTAACATTTAATGCAGAAGTAGCAAGTGATATTATTCCTGATGTAACAGATACTTATAGACTGGGTAATAGTACAAAGCGTTGGGACCAAGTTTGGTCAGATACAATTAATGCTGATACAATAACAGCAAATAGTTTAGTTTTAGATGGCGTAGACATGACACTACGTCAAGGCAATATTTTTTATGTTGCTAAAAATGGTGATGATGCTAGAACAGGCACACATCCGCAAGATCCGTTCTTGACAATAGGACAAGCTCTTACACAAGCAAGCACTGGTGATACAATTTACATTTATCCTGGTGCATATCAAGAAACATTTCCATTAACAGTTCCAGTAGGTGTAACAGTAAAAGGTCATTCATTAAGAAGTGTTACAATTACTCCTACAAATCCAACAAATACAAATGATGCATTTTTATTAAACGGTGAAACTACTATTGAAGATGTAACAATTAAAGATTTTTATAGTCCAGGATTTGCATTTAAATTTGCTAATAACATGACTGTTACAAGTAGAAGTCCTTATATTAGAAACGTTACAGTAATTACAAAAGGTTCAACACTTACAGCAGAAGATCCAAGAGGCTTCAATGCAGGAGATGCTGGCGCTGGTGCATATTTAGACGGTAGTGTTGTAAACGCAAGTTCAAAAGAAGCAAGTTGTTTATTCCATGCTGTAACATTTATAACGCCGGGTGTTGATACGCTGCAGGCCACAAACGGTGTTAGAATAGAATGGTTAAACAGTTTTACATATTTTGCTAATAGAGGCTTGTATGCATTTGATGGCACAGCAGGAAAATATAACGACGGTAAAACAAAAATTAGACTAGGCGGCATCACAGGCGGCACATTCCAAGCAGGCGACACAATTACGTTTACATCAACAGATAGTTCTACAACTATTGCTGTTACAGCAGAAAGTGTTAACAGTGATGTAATTACAATTGATGGCAAAAATGTACAATTTATAGATTTCGATACAACACCGCAAAGCATCTCAAACGGTAGTGGCGTAACAGCAACAACAATTTTAAATCATGACGTTAGAGATTTTGGTGCTGAAATACGTATGATTGGTAGTGCTAGTGTTTACGGTAATTTTGGATTGTACGGCGATGGCCCTGGAGTTATTGTATATGCTATAGGACAAAATTTAGCTTATATAGGTAATGGCAAAGAAGTTACAAATGATCCTGGCACAGTTCTACAAGACAACGAAGTAATTGAACTAAACGATGCGAAAATAAGATTTAACACTGTTGACCACAAAGGTGATTTTAGAGTAGGTGATTTATTTTATGTTAACCAAGACGACGGTACTGTAAACTTTGTTGCAAACGCACTTAATGTAGATCTTACACAAGGTGTTACGTTTACAAGCGGCGGAAATTCAACCTTCGTAAGTGGAGAAAGAATTGATACTGGTAACTTGAGAATTAGTGGTAACACAATTGAAAGTTTATCGGGCAACATTAATATAAGTCCACTTACACAAACACTAAATTTAAACAGTGATGTAAATGTTGCAGGTAGTTTAGATGTCACAGGCAATGTTACTATTGGCGGCAATATAACAATTGGTGACGAAGCAAGCGATACAATACAAATTGTAGCAGGTATTGACAGTGATCTAATACCAAATATTGATACAGCATACGATTTAGGTGCTGAAAATAAAATGTGGAAGTGGTTGTATGCTAATGGCGCTGATTTGGGCGACATAAAAATCACAAACAACTTTATTGAAACAACAGTTTCTAATGCTGATTTAGAACTACGTGCAAATGGCACAGGCAAGGTAGTAATTCCAAATGCAAACGTAGAAGTAACCAATGACTTTACAGTCGGCGGCGACACTGTACTACAAGACGTAGACATTTTAGGCGACCTTACTATTACAGGTGATATTCTACAAACAGGTGATCAAACTATTGTAGGTGATGTTGCTGTTGGTGGAGATCTAACAGTAACCGGACAAGCACAGTTTGAAGAAATATTAATCGACGACAATTTTATCACAACAACTTCGTCGAATGCAAACTTAGAACTACGTGCAAACGGCACTGGCGAAATACTTATTACTAATACCTTTAGAACTACTAATAACTTAATTGCTAGTTCTATGCAATTCAATACGATAACAGGAACACTAATAGATGCAACAACATTTACAAACGGTTCTATTACTATTGATAATGATAATATTACAACATCAAATGATCATTTAGAATTTGGAGCAGGCGGCACCGGCGATGTGGTATTTAACACAAACAATGTTAGAATCACAGGAGATCTAAATGTAACATCTGGTGATACTAGTTTACAAAATACAACAGTAAATGGTAATATCGTACATACTGGCAATGTCACACAGACTGGTAATTTTAATATTGCTGGTGAAATTAGTAATGGTAACATATTAATTGAAGACAATTTTATAACAACCACTGACAGCAACAGTCCATTAGAACTACGTGCAAATGGTACAGGTGAAATACTTGTTCCAAACAATGATGTACAAATTAACAATGACCTAACAGTTAGTGGAGATACAGATTTACAAAATACTGTAGTAAATGGAACGTTTACACTCACAGGTGATTTTAATCAAACAGGTGATAGTAATATCACAGGCAACGTAAATGTAACACAAGACTTAGATGTATCCGGTCAAGCACAGTTTGAAGAAATATTAATTGACGATAACTTTATAACAACAACTACTTCTAATACTAATTTAGAACTACGTGCAATTAGTGGCGGCAGGGGATTAATACCAAACAATAATGTAGAAATTACCAATGACCTAGCTGTTCAGGGTACATTAACTGTAAACAATATTAATAGTTCTGGTACTATTACAGCAAATAGATTCACTACAGGTGATATTTTAATTGATGATAACTTTATTACTACAACACTAAGCAACAGCAATTTAGAACTACGAGCAAATGGCACTGGAGAAATAATAGTACCTAGTAATAATGTAACATTTAATAATAACATAGATGTTATAGGTTTGTCAACCTTTGCTGATACAACAATCAACGGAACACTACAAGTTGTAGGAAATGTAACACATACCGGAAATATACAAGTACTTGGAACTTCAACACTTGATAGCATTATTGTAAATCAAAAATTACAACTTGAAGAAATATTAATAGACGATAACTTTATTACAACAACTTCAAGCAATACAGATTTAGAGTTACGTGCTGCGGGAACAGGCAAAGTTATTGTTCCAAATGATAATGTAGAAATTACAAATGACCTTGATGTTAACGGAACATTTACTGTCAATAATATTACAAGCACTGGCACAATCGTTGCTAATAGTTATTCAACTGGTGACTTGCTTGTAGACGATAACTTTATTACCACAACACTAAGCAACAGTAATTTAGAACTACGTGCAAACGGCACAGGCAAGGTTTTAATTCCTAATAATAATGTGCAAATTGATGGTACTTTAGATGTTGACGGACAAACAACTTTAGATGCAACTACAATTAACGGAACAATTAATCATGTAGGCTCTACAATAATAGACGGAGACCTAACACAAAATGGTAGTCAGGTTATAAATGGTACATTAAATGTAAGTGGAGATGTTCAATACGAAGATATACAAGTTGCAGGCAATGTCATTCAAACAACTGAAAGCAACAGTAATTTAGAAATTAGAACACAGGCTGGCCAAAATATACTAATACCAACTAGTGATGTTAGCATTACAGGTGACTTAACTGTAAGCGGCCAGTTAACAGTTGGCGATATCCAAAGTACAGGAACAATTGAAGCAAATAACTTTACCACAGGTGATGTTTTAATTGACGATAATTTTATCACAACTACAACGTCTAACAGCGACTTAGAGCTACGTGCAAACGGAACTGGTAAAGTAGTAGTCCAAGATAATTTACAAGCAACACAAGACCTTACAGTAAGCGGAACGACTACTTTAAACAACACAGTAGATATAAATGGCACTGTTACACATGTAGGCAATACAATACAGACAGGAAACTTTACACAAACTGGCACAACTGACATTACTGGTGGATTAACTGTAACAGGGGATGCTGATTTTGAAGGCATAAGCATATCTGGAAATACAATAAGTGGAACACAGTCTAATGCAGATTTAGAAATAAAAACATCAGGTAGTGGTAATGTTGTGTTTCCAAATAACAACCTACAAGTTACAAATAATTTTGAAGTAGGTGACACACTAACTGTTGGCAATCTAACAGCATCTGGAACCATCCAAGCACAAGCATTTACTACTGGTGACATACTTATTGATGATAATTTTATTACAACAACATTAAGTAACAGTAATTTAGAATTAAGAACAGCAGGAACAGGTGCTGTAATTATTGATGACTTTGATATAAATGGATCAACAATTACTACTACAGGTGGTAATTTGACAGTCAGTCCTGACACAGGCTACACTATTTTTACTGGCACCGGAGCAATTAATATTCCGGTTGGTACAACACTACAAAGACCATCCGGAGTTGCTGCAGGTAAAATTAGGTACAATCAGGATTTAAATAGATATGAAGGTTATAATGGAACCAATTGGATTATACTACAGGGTGTTGAAGACCTAGACGGAGATACTAGAGTTACCGCAGAACTTGTTGAAGGTCAAAACGATAATAAAATTAGATTTTATACTCAAGACACTGTAAGAGCTAATATTGATGCCAACAGATTTTATGCAGATAGATTTGAAGTCGATGATGTGCAAATTGAACAAAACACTATTAGTACATTAACTACTGATCAAGATTTGGTTTTAAGTGCCGCAGGAACAGGTAGAGTAGTAATAGAGAATTTTGCCTTCGAAGGTAATAGAATCATAAATACAGTATCGAATAGTATAACTCAGTTTGAGAATACAAACAACGGTTATGTCAAGTTTAGCGGAACAGGCGGACTTGTTATACCAAGTGGTACTAGTGCAGAAAGACCAGCTGTTGCTTATAGAGAAATAGGCATGGCTAGGTTTAACACTGAAGACGACAGAGTTGAAATATTTGATGGAGTAAACTGGGCATCTTCGGCTGGTGCAGGATCTGGTATTAATCCAGCAGACGCAGCAGATTTAGCAATTGAAACAGTTTTATACTTAGGATAATAAATGGCAACTATATTTAAAAATAAAGTTATTAACAACGTAGGCACACAACCTATAGACATTATAGAAACTAATTCGGCCACTAGGGCCACAGTGATAGGTTTAAGTTTAACAAATCTCACTGATAGTTTTGTTTATGTAAGTGTCTTGTTAAAAGACGATACAAGTGTTACAGGACATTATATAAAAGATACGTTGCTACCGGCAAACACAAGTTTACGTGTTGTTGCGACAGGTGAAAAACTTATTGTTGCACCGGATAATTGTGTACAGGTTGTTGCTAGTACTGACGATGCAGTTGATGCTGTAGCAAGTTATGTGGAGATAGTATAATGAGTCATTATATAGGAAGTAATCCAGCAGACGTCAACGCAGGTTTTATCAAAAGATATTTTTACGGGTTACGCAGAAACGAAGATGGTGAGTTATTTTTAGTAAGAGTAGACCAGTTAGCAGGCGGCGATGCAAACAGTATTACAATTAATGATTTAGGTATATCAGAAGAAAACTTTTTAGATTTTGAAGAAGGCATTGATTATTTAGATGGTATAGATGAAAATAAAAATGTTGTATATCCTAACTTACGCTATCCACAACTAAGATGGGACGGAAGAAGTTTAACTTATTATGTTGAACCAAGCACTGGTCATTTTGTGCAAGCGGTTAGTGAAAAGGTTACATTTGAAAATAATATTTCTTCACCAGCCTACGGAGAAGGCACAGACGAAGAAGTAATTATTCCAGGTAATACAGGCGGCCCAGGTACAGGATTTAACTTCTTCACAATGACAGTAGGTGTAGATACAGTAGGCGGACAAGCCAGTGGTGTATTTTATGTTAACGGTATTGAAAGACCCGAGCTAAGTATTACAAAAGGACGTACATATGTTTTTGATCAGTCAGCTTCTAGTAATGCTTCGTATAACGTAAGTCATCATCCATTAATGTTTAGCACAGTATACGACGGTGAACATGCTGTTAACGGCGACCATTACAACACAGGTGTAATTTACAAACTTGACGGTGTTCAAGTTACTATGGCACAGTATGTAAGTGGATTTGTTGCAGCAACTACACGTAGAGTAGAATTAGCATTAGAATCAACAGCACCCGATACACTGTATTACTGGTGTCATTTCCACACTGGTCAAGGAAATAAAATTAACATCTCGGCAGGATCGGGATACTAAAGGATATATAGATGGCAGAATTTAAACTAGAACGTTTTAAGTATACATGGAAAGGTGAATGGACAACAGGAACCATATACAAACGTGACGATGTTGTAAGAGTTGGTGGTAAGTCGTATGTCTGTCTTGAAGGACATACAGCAGATCCTAAATTTAAAAACGACTTACTTGCTACTTTAGCAGGAAGTAATCCACCTCAGCCTGCACCTAGATGGCGTTTGATGACAGATGGTAGATCTTACAGAGGACAGTGGACGACAGCAACAACTTATGCAATTAGTGATATTGTTGAAAAAGATGGTTCACTGTGGGTTTGTATAAACGAACATGATTCTACAAATTTTGTAACAAACAAAGATGATTGGTCATTACTAGTATCCCATATTAAGTATACAACAAATTGGACACCGGCAACTGATTATGGTATAGGTGCATTGGTAAAATATAATGGTATAGTTTATAAATGTATTCAACCACATGTCTCACAGGTATTCCTTGAAGATAACCTTATAACAACACCAACAACTCTACAAGTTGCTGTTGCAAGAAATGTAGAAGACACAGCAAATTTATATACAGTTAACGGTATTCCGCAAGCAGAATTAACACTTGCAAAAGGTAAAACATACATATTTGATCAAAGTGCTCCAACCGACGGCGGCGACGACACTAATAAATTCTTTGGTGGAGGTGTTGACGGGAACGGTGATCCAGTACAAAATCCACATCCATTGCTATTAAGTGCCACAGCAGATGGAACACATGGTGGAGGAACAATATACAGTGACGGTGTAACATATCTTTTAAACGGAAATGAAGTAACACAACAAGTTTATATTAGTAATTTTGCTACAGCAGAAACAAGACAGGTTAGGATTTCAGTTTCTTACACGGCGCCTAACAATTTATATTACTATTGTAGATATCATACAGGAATGGGTGCAGAATTAACAATCAATGTATCAGCAGACGTAGCTTGGGAAGTATTCCACAGTGGTATTGAATATGTTGGTGCATGGGCAAGAGACACATTATATAGGAAAAATGATCTTGTACTTTATGGCGGAAGTATATGGAAATGTACAGACACCCATACATCTGCTTCACTAGGGTTTTTAGATGGTAACGGAAATCTTGCTGATCAATTAGACACAACAAAATTTAACATAGAACTACCTGGCTTTCAATACGAATCAGAGTGGAACAATACAGCAGAATATCAGCCAGGTGATATTGTTCGATATGGTGGCTACTTATACTTTGCCTCCAAGTACAATAGAGATGACCAACCAGCACAATCACAAGATAGTACAAGCTCTTGGGTAGAATTACAATACGGATATAACTTTAGAGGTGACTGGGTAGACGGCGCAACTTATAATCCAGGTGATATGGTACTAAGGGGCGGCGATCTTTATATGGCGCTTGTGTCAATTGGTGGCACAGAAGTTGATGGAAGTACATCAGACTACTTACAAGCAGAAAAATGGGAACTAGTGATACCTAGTAAAACATGGGGACAAGCATGGTTAGTAGGACAAAGATACGATGTTGGCACTGTGGTTTACCACTTTGGTAATGCGTATGTTTGTAATACTTGGCACGTTGCTTCAAATGATAACTTCCCAGGTGATAACGG
>MDTB01232387.1_pt1 | contig 16586 bp, 18 predicted proteins | sample 811161 | NCBI WGS metagenome assembly MDTB01 (sample SAMN05326650, study PRJNA326480) | marine metagenome | isolation source: seawater | place: Mediterranean Sea | collected 2009 | reverse complement strand
CATGTAATGTGCGTTGGATTAGCACTTGTTCCTTTGTAACCGTTCATAAGGAGAACGAACTCTTGTGCGCCTGCTGTTAGTTTTACAGATCCTGTTGCGTGACCTTTTTTTGATGCTCCAGCTGTTGCAGTTGCCGCCGGTGGATCACTATAACCAGATAGACCATTGTTGCCACTCAGTGCCAAAATAACGCCACTTGGAGCAAGTATGACCCCTCTAAGGATGGGCGCCGCAGATACCAGGACACCTCCTGAAAATACTCTATTGTCAACAACACCGTGACCTGCGGAAAGTGTAACTGCATTTACCCCGGCCATATCTCCTGCTGAACCTGGTGAGTCGTTTCTTAAAGTTATCTTTGTACTAGTTGATCCAGCTTCAGCTGTTACTCCCTGAACACCCGCTGCCCCAATACCACTAGTTGCATACTTAATTCTTGCATCTGTTTCACCGTTGATTGCTTTGATAACTAAGGCAGCAACTGCAGCGTTATCGGCGACACCATTGACGGCCACACCTATTTTATTAGTTCCGGCCATCGCTGTGGGAGATGCTGATGAATCATCAACAGCAATCATTGTCTGTGTTGAATCATGCTCTCCGCCGGCGGCGGTGGTGACCAGCATCGTAAAAGAACACGGCTGTGTATCACCTGGAGAGGCTGCTTGATATCCGTCGAAGTCTAAAGCGTCTATGATAAAGGACCCGACGTCTGGGCCGACAGCTTGCAATCCAGCGTCACTAAATATTGTACTTCCGGCAGACTGTGACATGAAGCACCCTAAGAAGTATGTCCTTCCAGATTCTCCACCCGCGCCAGCATTTGCAAATGGGTTGTCTCCTACAATACCGTTTGGTTGAACTAGTTCAGATCCAGCTACGAAGCCTGCATTAGTTACGTTTCCTGTAGATGATGATTTTTTCTTTCCATCTCCTACACCAAGCACTCTAACGTATGTTACAGACTGTGCGTTTCGCATCCACTCACTAACTGCTAAGGGACCGTGTTTTATTCCGTCAGAAGCTCCAAATGTCAATCTATACTGGCCATAACTAGCAAACGTAAGCGGAACAAATGCGGGTCCTTCAGTTGCAGTGCCGACGACGCCCGCAGGGACTCCGATAGGAAAAACTACCCCGGGTCCTGAAAGATCTATCTCTCTTGTGCTGACACCTGCTGATTTAAATGTCAATTCTGGCATGTTCTATTCTCCAATGCTTTATTATAATTATTCAAAACTCACACCTGAATTCGTAATAATGAAATCAATTGCAATAAATTCTACTGCTCTGGTCGGAACTAAGACAATTCGACCGTTTAATCTGTTTTGTTCGATATCTTCGTTTGTGTTATTTGAAGAATCCATGACAATGCTAAACTGATCTATTCCTTGATTTCCTTGAATTGATGCCAACCTTGGTTTAGTCAACTTTATAAACTTAGCTCTTGTCTGCGGAGTATTCTGTTCGAATATCAGATTGTTAGCAATGTTTGAGACGATTCTCTTTACTTCCAAAAGCATTCTTCTGACGTTGACTCTATCAAGTGCTGATCTTGCTTGCTGAAGTGTCTTTTGACCGAATATTACAAAACCACCCTGTGGGAAGTTGGCAATAGGGTTGATTCTTGCGTCATACAACACGTTTCTATCTTCAGCTGTCAACCTTACTTCTGTGTTTAAAACTGCGTCGAGCGCGCCTCTGTTGAATCCAGCTGGTGCAAACCAAGGGAATGCAACTCTATCATTATAGCCAAGTGCGCCTAATGCTGCTATTGAAGAAGGTACGTTAACAGATTCTGTGCTTCGCTCGTCTTCAATAATAACGTCTGGGAAGTACGTTGCTGTATAGTTACTATCCAAAACTCTAGCATCAAACTGCTCAACTGTTTTTCTAACATTAGGTTTGGTTGTAGCATCGTCATACAGTCTTGTGGGCGCGTCGTCGTATGCGGGTATGTCCATCAAGTAAATTGCTTTGCTGTACTCTTTAACCTTCTCTATTGCAAAGTCCGTAACATACGAGCCTCTGATCCCTGGAACTGTCATGATATTTACTCTTGTTGCAAAAGGATCAGTCATAATTCTAACAGCAGTTCTATATGAGTTTACAACGTTATTGTCTTTTCCGGCTCCGGGAGAAGAAGCTGCTGAGAGTCCTATGTATGACGTTAAATCACCTGCTGCTTTTCCGCCTTCCGCGATCGAAGAGGCCTTATCATTCATTTTTCTTTGGTCTCTATCTAACAAGTTCGTACCGTCGTATCCACCGTAAAGCATGTTAGTAAATTTCATGTAGTCAGAGAATTTATTAAAAGGTGAAGCACTGCGCGCTGCTGCTAGACTTGCAAAAGTAAGCCTTTCTGTAGCGTCATCCATGATAGTGTATCTGGGCTTGATTAAGACTCCATTTCTAATGTACGCTGCTTCTCTCATGTGATCAGAAACAGATCCTGTTAACTGTCCCGTACTTAAATTAACAGCTGCGTCTAGTGTCACTCCTGCACCGGGCTGATTGAAGAATGCAACTTTTGCTAACGAGAACTTATTGTCGTTAAATAAGTCTGCTCCTGAGCCTGTTGTCATTGTATCCAAAAGTTGAATTCCCAACATTTTAGAGTAATTATCTAAAAGTTTGTTTCTTTCTCCTGAGGAGTTAGCTTGCAACACTGGGTTTGATATTGATGTCGCTGAAGGTATTCTTTCAAACTTTATTCCAAAGAAGAACCTTGAGTCTGCAAGTTCGAGTGAGCCAGGTTGCCCTGTAAAGGTGGGGGATGAATTAACAGCCCCTCGAGAAGCTTTAAATCTCATTGGTACAGGCGGTACAATTGAGCCTGTCATTCTTTGTTCTACAGTTGTCCCTATCGTGTGAAGCCTAGTTGTAGCAGTGCCATTTACTACACCCCCTGGAAGCGTTGAATCACCGTCTGTCAATGAGTCAGTTGTCTTAATAGAAGGTAAACCTCTAAAACCAAAGGGTAATGTTGAAGTCGGAACTTCTCTATCTTCTACGTCTGCATGCATATCAATTCTGACGTATCTTGAACGATTGGGTCTTTTCCCACCTATGCTAAGCCTTCTCTCAGACTCAGTTTCAGCATCGAAGTTATAGAAAACTTTGTAGTCACCTATTCTTGTACCTACATAATCATCATCACCTGGGTTTAGAGTACAAAGAGGATACTGCTCTAGGACTTTCATGTCTGTGTCTGTATCATTGTAATCTCTTACCAGCACTGTGAATGTACCATAAGGATTTTTTGGATCTGTAGATCTTCTTAAGTTAGCGATAGAAACTTTTACTTTTCTATTGCCAGCTGTTCCGTCATCAAGTGACTCGAAGTGAAAGAGATCATACTCTCTTTCGCCAAAGGGTTGTGATATAAACGATGTTGTTCGTGCTGCCTGGAACCTTGTGTTAAACTTACCGTAAAGCTCGGTAAGCGGATCGCCAGAAGCAAGTGTGTTTCGAGAACCCGAAAGTAATGCAACTGTTGCATTTCCTGCATCGAATTTGACAGGTGCAATTTCGTTTTCAACAGGAAAATCAGCATACAAAAAGTGCTGTTCTTCATTGAATCTGTCGGGGTTTGTGTTTAAGATTTTTCCGACGTAATGCTTGCTGTAAGGATTTAACGAGGCAGAAAAGATCTTAACGCCCGGCTTCTTTTCATCAACTGAGAACAGCGGACCTGCAGCAGAAGACAGAACAAGCTTAAATATTCCAGCGTCAGGAGACCCATCTAGTGTTGATATTTTTGCTGAGTCATCGCTAGTAGAAACACCTGAATAGAAAGCATCGTGATCTAAAATTTCAAATCTAGACCCGGAGGGCGTCATAAGCATTGCTCTTATCATTCTGATGTCGCCCGTGGCGTTTACAGAAGAGTTATCTGTAAAAATAGGGTAACCCTGCGCTTCAACAGCAGGTGGGTCGTGAACAGCCGCTAAAAACTGAACGACGCCGTCGTATCTTCCGCCAGAATCTGACCTAGATCCTGACAGTAAAAATCCTGCATTTTTAACTGTTCCTTGTGTCTGAGTAACAGATATGTCTGAAGTATTTGCGTTTGCGCCTGCACCGAGAACCCTTATATAGGTTAACGATGTTCTGTTTTTTAACCACTCATTAGCCGCATACGGACCAAACATTTCTGCGTCTAATGTACCAAATTTTGACTCAAAGTCTAAAAATGAACCAACAGTTACTGGAACAAACGCAGGCCCCTTCTGAGAGGTCCCAATAACTCCAGCAGGAGTTCCTACAATTTCCGTGGTTCTTTGAGTAAGATCTATTTCTCTTTCAAAAAACCCTGGAGATCTGAAAGTTTGTTCTGCCATCAATTACTCCTAAAAATTCTATTATAACTATATTTCGAATTGCTAAACATCTCTTTTAATTATGACTCTATTTTGTCAATTTCCTCAACAATCTCAGAAGAAGCAACAGTTTCTCCTGATCTTTGATTTCTTGTCCTCACTTTTGAAAATTCTGTTTTTGTAGAATTAGCAAAAGGATTTAATATTCTATTTTCTAAAACTTCTCTCGATTGACCCCTTACAAGGTCATGCTGCTTTGGATTTGTAAGGTCTTGTAGCGCGTGTCTCTTAATAGTGTCTTGTTTTCTCTCAGGCTGGTAATCTATTACAGTTGCATTACCCATATTGACAGAAAAAGATAACTGTGGTGCTGAAATGTAACTTCTAAGCAGCTTCGGCATGCCTGGATGCTTAGGGTTGATAATGTAACCCGGAATAGTGACGCTAAAACTATGCTTGATAATTCTCTCACTATCAGTAAACTCGTCTAAGTTTGTCCCAGAATTTGAAAACGGGCCACTGAAAAAAGCAACCAGTTCATAACCACCTTCAGTAGTCATAGGAATCTCTTCACCTTGGCCGGTAAAATTTAATAGCAAAGTCTCAAGCATCTGATTTGACTGCATCATGTATTGTGTCCAAAATATAACATCGTATGTGACAGCAACAAACTCTGGATAAGGTGTTTGGATTACTTCAAAAATATTTTTCCCTAACTCCTCCCTGAGTCCTAACTTAGCTACGCTCGAAAATGATGCCGCAGCACCAGGTCTTCTTGACGAGGCAGTTCCCGGTTTGGCATCTCTACCCGGAGAGGGATTTTTTGATAAAAAGTTTTCACCAGATGACACATTACTCTGATTTTTTATGCTTTGTTTGTTTATAATGTTTTGAAATTTTCTATCTTTTTCGTTTAACTTGTATTTGATAATATAGTTTTCTTGTTCTCTGAAAGCTATAGCTGTTTTCTTGTTTGACTGAGAGGGTGAAAAGTCTATATTCTGTCGCATAATTGATATCAAAGGGAGAATTAAGGTATTTTCTCTATCACGAATAGGGTTTTTTCTTCTAGTGAGCGCGAATCTCTCGCCAGCAGCGAAAATAACTGGCACTTTCTGCAAAGATCCTTTGTGCTTCACTTCAAAATTTAACTTTTCATCAAAAAGCTGAAACAATGCTCTATCAATATCTGATATTCCAACAGATGGAAAGTCAAAATCTTCAGGTGCATTGTTGCCATCAAAACTTTTAATGACTTTTTCACCTTTGATATCGTGACCCATGATCAGTCTCCTTCTTCATCGTAAAAAGAAGATCCCACCCCGGTAGTATCACCCTTAGGAGAGACTTCTCGAGGCTCAGAAAGAGGTGTGTCTAAGACACCGTTCTCTCTTAGCTGTCTAATGTCGCCAGTCTCTCCCAGTTTATTTTTCTCATACCCACGCTGCTGAACAAAAGTTTCTTGAACTGCATCTGGATCTGAGTAGGCTTCTGAAGTTGGTCCAAATACTTTTGTTAAGAACTGGCCTTTTCTTGACTGCTTGCCCGTAATTGTGATGTAACTCTTATGCTCAATTTGACCAAAAATAACATTTGTTGCCGGTCCTTTTATGACTTCAAAGAAAGTAGAACCATACGAAAAAAAGTCGCCTTCAAGTATTTCAATCCCTTTGTCGAGCAAATCTCTTGATTGTATATAAGCTTCTACAGTATAGTATTCTTCGGAACCAAATCTGTTCGTCCTAATTTCTTGGGGCTGGTATTTGACCAAGCAGTCAATCTCAATTGGGTTTTCAAACACTTTGTCAGGAGACTCTTCATAGACGTCATGTACTTTTGACTTTGTTTCTGATATTGGGAAATAATATATTTTTTGCCCAATTACATCTTTGACAAGCTCTTTTGCTACGTCATTTATAAAATTTATCTCCCTAGGAGTAATAAAAAATCTTCCCATACATTATCCCATAAATATTGCTTTACCAAGCGGCATTGGAACGAAACGTAACTGCTTATTCATTTGCTCAGCTCTTGTTGACTGAATTTCGATAAGCTTATCATATGTCATAGTATCTAACATTTCTTTTAACTGTGTTTTTAAACTAGTTTGATCTTCGCGGCCTTGAGTGACTAAATTAGAACCATCAAGGGTCACTTCTCCACCCGGAATAGGAATGTTAGAAAATTTTGATCTAACTAACCCAAGCTGCTCTTTGCAAAGCGAAAGAGTGAATTGTCTAATCCACTGTTTACCAATTGAATTAATTCTCTCATAAGTCACGGTTCCAAAGGGAATGTTAGACATGTTTGAAACGCCATGAATAAGCTCGTCTTTATAAGAAGGTGATAGTGGGTCTGCATACTGTCTGACTCTTACCCATAACTTTTTATTATTAGTAGTAGGTGTCGGCATTATTCTAAGCTTTGTACCAACTACTTCGTAAGAGTAGTTTGATCTTCTAACTCTGTTTGAAAGATCTAGCTGTCCTGCCCTCAGAATGTCCTCAAAGACAGGGAGAACGTAAAAGATCGTCTCGGGAGTGAAAGACTCAAACGAGAACTCGTTGTTAAGATAATTTATAGCAGATGTTGTATCAAAAAACCTATAAGCTGCTTGGGGACTAACGTGAAATATTTCAGCTATTTTTAGCTTTCCTTTTGTATTATCAAAAAGTGCTGATCCTGCCTGATTTTTAAGTTCTGTATAGAGATCATAATCTTGTCTTCCCAACTCGAGCTCGATAGAGCCAGACAAAGTATTGTATGAACCACCAACACCTGCTTCCATCGCATAGGGTTCTGCAAACCTTGTCAGGTATTCAAGGTTGTCTCTTACATATTTTTCTTCTGCGCCGCTCATACTACCCGTAGCAAACCCGAGAAAATTTACTAGCTGCGATTTTGCTTGATACTGATTTAGTATTGAACTGTACTCAAGTGCGGACTCTTCCATGTTGGCAAAAATTTGCTTTTTTGTCAACTCTACGCTTAAAATATCATCACCCAGTTTTCTTTTTACAAAAGTAACCATTTGATCAGCTTCTGATACAAAGTCTGTATCTGTATCAAAAATGCCAAAAGGGGTAGGATTTGTTGTAGTTGCAAAGGTGGCCACAAAAAACTCCGACAGAAGTGTTCTTAATATATATGTTGGAGAGTCTTGTTTTGCAATAAATGTAAATTCAACTAAAAATTATTATGAAGCAGTGTCGTCTTTGTAGATTTCGTCATCAATTGCTGTAGTCTTTAATGCCCCTTCCTTGTTTCTCTCAAACCACTCTTCGGAAGATTTGTCTGTTTTTATAGGCCCACCTGCTGCCCAAGTATTGCAAGTTCTCGCGCTGTGACATTTAAAATGATGCATCCAGCAATACCCTAAAACTCCAAACTCATCTGCGACAGGTTCAGTTGTTATTGCAGGTATGCACTTGTTAACCATCCTGGGTGATCTGTCAAAAGCAACACAGTTTCCGCAGTTAGACTTCTTAGCTGCTTCAACTAGAGTATTCCACTTGTCAGCGATTTTCTCCCAGTAATCACCGGGCTCTTCTACGTTTAGTGGTCCATACATAATCCAGTCAAGCTTTCTAGCTCTGTCTCTATTCGCTGTGTTTACACTTATGTCTGTGGTTGCAGCTGGGCACGGTATTTCTTTTTTTTGTTCACTAATGTTTTCTTTTGGTTTTGACCATTCTTTCCCCTGCCAGGGATCATCGTACTTGTGACCGCAATTGCTGCATTTGTCATCAGGCTCTTCATCATGCTTATTTCCGCACTTAGGGCAGACCCACTCTCCGGGTGGCGTTTCGTTCAGTATTGATTCAACAATTTTTTTTAAAGCTTTTCTAGAAATTTTCATTTTTCGTATTTTCGTTTTTTATATTTTCTTTCTAATTCGGGTTGATCTTCTTCTTGCACACCATGTGCTTCGTGAACTTCGTTGACCATGCTGGAGTCTTTGACTCCTTCTAGCAAATATGACGGAATATTTGTTTCTACCTCACCGCTAGGCCACTCCACGTCGTAGACAGAAATCTCGCCACTTTTATTGATTGAGTGCCACAAAACGTGCCCAACTTCATTCAAAGAGGAATCCTTCCTCTTAACATGCGTCAGTCACGTGTGTCCGATAATGTCTTCAAAGTCTTTGTCTTGCTTCGCATGAGGAATGGTATCAATGCCAAACTCATGGTCTTTCGCAAAGCTGAGTCTTTGTAACTCTTCTTTAATGATATTTCTTAGTTCCCTGCGTGCAATTTTCATTTTTTACATCCTGCAGGCAACTGTGATTTAAGTTCTTTTTTATAAATTTCGATCTTTGGCTGATCCCACTTGATCCGTGGGCAATACTCTTTGTGATCTTCTCGATCTTGCAAAAACAATTCCAAGGCTTTTGCATCTCTCTGCAAATCATCAGAACTGTCTGCGACAGTTTGTGTTGAAATCAAAAGAGAAAAGACAGCAAAAGATGAAACTATAGCAACACTTTTCATTTTGTCACCAGAGTTTCAATTCTATCAAGAATACTTCTTACGTGATTTAAATCACTTTCAACTCTGATAAGTGTCCTGGTCGCCTCTTCTTGCTCATCAACTGTCTCTTCCAGAGAAGCAACGTGTCTCTCAAGATCGCCCATATCGTTTCTAAGTTGTGCAACCTCCACGTTAACTGTCCAAACCCAAGCTGCCAAGGGCAATACAAGAGCTGACATGAGTAGTGATACTGCTTTCCAAATATCGTCTTTAGTTATGGCTGCCATCTAGCACTCCTTTCTGATAAGTAGGCTATGAATTTTTCTTTTTATAGTCTTTGACAGTGCCTTTTCCTTTAGGTGTGTTGTATTTTTTCTTCCAGAGTTTAGCTCTTCCCGCAAGATCTGGTGGGATACTTATTTCACCGGTGGGCTTGTACGAACGTGTCATCCATAAAACGTGGATAAGCGCAAAGATAGCACCTGATTTTATGTTACCTCTCACTTTTTCATCTGTGTAATCTTCTATAGCAAGTGGTGAGGCATTAGGCACGGCTTTCTTGCGCTTTTCAATAAAAAACTCTCTCCAGCGGCGCATGTTTACGTTTGTTCTTGAATTTTCAATTGAGGGTGGGTCAAGCTGAAAGGGGTTGACAGTGTGGTGTGTGATATCTTCCAACCCGCCTGGATTTCCACCAGATTCTGTCTTTGAAATTTCAATTAAGTAGTTTCTAATAGCAGCATCATTTATATCAAACATTGACATTGCCCTGTCAATTGCAGAGACTATCTCTCTGTGTGGTATACTGTAACCACCATCTGAACCTGATTCTTCTCTTAGCGCTTTACTTCTTTCCACTGCACGAAGCTGGCTCAGTGCTTTTTTATAAGACATTGGCTTCTTTGAGAGGGCCTTTCTACGCTTCTCACCCTTTCGAGGTTTCTTGGGATAGACTTTGTAGCCTCCTTTCACCTTTCTTATCTCTTCATCAAGTATGTTGTGTATAAGCTCTCTTAAAAGGGCTGCTGGGACCTTCACAGATGACTCCTGTTGAACTTTAAAATCTTTCTAATATAGATAGGTGGTTTGATGTTAAGCTGCTCTAGAATTTAAGCAGCCATAAAAAACGCCCACGTAACGTGTGTTTACGTGGGCGTTCAAATCTTAAAAAAGATTGTTATTAAGCTGCTACGTGTTCGCCCGTACCGGCTGAGAGGCCGTGAGTGATACCAGAAACGTGCCAGCAGATAGCTGCAGTTGTAGAAACGCAAGTAATTCTAAAACCTGCGCCTTTTGTTGCAGAAGCTGTTAAGCGAAATTTGTCTGCGGCCGCGTTGATGGTATGATCTCCATCCCCATCAGGCTCTGCAGTCATGATCTTTGTCGCACCGGTATCAGTATCAACAGAGAAAATCTGAGCCAGTGTGTCGACCGCTAGAAAGTCGTAGTAACAACCTACCAACGAAGCAGTAGGTGCAGGCAATGCAAGTGTTTGCGTGCCTGATGTTAGCGCAGGCACTAAGAAAAGTGCACCTGACTCCTCTTCTGTGATTGCGGATCTAATTGCGGTAGCTGCACCTGCATCAGTGAGTGCGATGACTTGACGTCTTAAAAGACCGTTGACACCGTTACCTGTTGCCTGAACAAGACCTTTAGCTTTTGTATAAGTTACTTTTGGCATAATATCCTCCTTTTTGTTCGCAAGATTCCGATACGCTGGCGAGTTCAGCTTATTATGCGTGTATCGGGCCTACCTTATATAGGCTTAAACTCCTGCTTCTTCCATTTTTCTTTTAACCTTCGGATTTTGCTTAAAGTACTCAATTAACTTGTCGAGTCGCGGATCAGCTCCACCACGACCGGCAGGTCTCTTTGACAATGAGGCCTTAAGTGCAGCAACTTCTTTTCTGAGTTCTGCAACATCACTTTCACATTTTGCACAGCACTCTTCAGCACTGGCTGCTTGACTTTTTCTTGGCATTCTTTCCTCCAATGTTTAAAATGCTTCTTTATAAGTATGATACTGACACTTATTTTGCCAGCATCAGGGGTCTATTTTGTACTACGCTCCCGTGGATCCAAAACCGCCTTGGCCTCGCTCTGATTCTGTGAGATCATCTACTTCTTCAAATTCAATCTCTGGTCTTTGAATTATCATAATTTGACCTACGCGATCACCAGGGTTGTATATGTTTGTCTTTTCACCTGTAGCGCTGCCAAAACTCTTAAACTTCAACTTGATTGTTCCTCTGTATCCGCTATCGATTACACCTACAGAGTTCCTTAACATCATTGACGTTTTTGAAATAGAGCTTCTTGGAAACAAGAGGCCTACGTGACCTTCTGGTATCTCCATGGCAATGCCTGTGTCGTAAACAATATTACCCTTGGAGTCGCAGTCTACAGAGGCTGCATGCAAGTCCACACACGCGTCGCCAGTTGTGGCATAAGCGGGTGTCACTGCAAGCTCATGTGTCTTTTTGAATCTAACTTTCATCTGGTGCCTTCACAAAATCAAACATCTTTTTTGCTTCGTCAATAATCTCTGTCACAGAGACATCGCCGTACTGTTTGTGCGTTTCCCAGCGCATCGCAGCCTTACCGAGCAAGATGTCTTTAGAAATAATAAGCAGCTGCAACCGCAAAGATTCTTCTGGGGAGAGTGAAGGTTGTCCTTGCATGATGACGACTCCGGTTTCTTCGCATTCTTCAACTTCGCCTTCAATCTCTTCTGTTTCTCTTTCTATAATCATCAATTCTCCCTTTCGTAAGTTATTATATCACAAAAATAAAAAAGATACAATGAAAAACAAAAAGGGCGCCTCCGAAGAAGCGCCCTTAGTCTTAGGATCTGTCTATTATCAGATAATGTCCATATCCAAGCAGGTGATTGTACCGTAAAAGTCAGCGCGAACCATCTTCTTACCGTAGCGAGTCATCACGCCCTTACGGGGTGTGAAGTCCTCTGGTGCGAAGATCGTCGGGGTGACGATGAGGGGTACGTACGGAGCGTAGACGTAACCGGTCTCAAGGTATGAACCGCCCTTATAACCAACAAGAATCTTGTTACGTGGGAAGTAAGGATCCTTGTAAACCGTGAAACGGTTGCTCAGGCTACCGATTGCTGCAGCTCCGAGTGAGAACTCGCCGCCGACCTGACCTTGACCATCGATCTTGATGGAAGGCTTGTAGAGGACAGAAGCTTCGAAGATTGTAGCAACTTCAGGTGAGCACACGAGGAAGTTAGCTGATCCGCGAAGGGTTTTTCTGTGAATCTCGTTAGCGACATCAATGATGGTCTCAACAAGTGTCTCGTACCACTCACGAACTGTACCAGTAAACTGGGGACCAGTTGCGAGAGAAGATGCACGAGCTTGAGCAGCACCGCTTCTCTTGTTAACGAACTTACCTGGAGCACGTGACCAGTAGAAGTTAGCACCACGAGCTTCTGTGAGAAGGTCGTTAAGGATCTCGCGATCGATTTCAAGAGCAATTTGCTCTGAAAGGATCTGAGTAAGCTCAACCTCAGCATCCATGCTGTGGTAAGCGTTGAGGTCCTGTGCGAGTTCTGGTGACCAGCGAGCGCGGAGCTTACGAGTTGTTGCTGTAACAGCAATGCTCTCGATCTTGATGTCGATCTCGGGGATGACAGGCTCAGGCTGTGCTTGGAAGTTGGACTCAAAGGTCGGAATGGTAAGAGTTGAACCAGTTCCACCACCGCTAGCGGCTTGGACTGCGTCAACAACAGCATAAGAAGCTGTTATCTCTGTGACGTCAGTGGAAACACTCGCCATGTCTTCAGTGTTCGCACCCTGAACGACAAAGAGCACACCGGTGTCGGCTTCTGTGACGTCTGCAAGTGGGTTAAGCGTGAAGGTAAGGTTACCATCAGTCATAAGACCACTCATCTTTCCAAGCTGGTTAAGACGACGGACGTTGCGGATACCGGATCCACCCTGGACGTCTGAACCGGGAACTGTAGTGCCTTTGAAAGCAGCATTAGTAGATGCAGCATCATCGGAGAAAAGTGCAATTGACTTGACACCAGTCTGATCAAGGACGTAGTTTCCTGTCGCCAGCGCTGAAGCTGAAAGAATAAGGAACTGGTACGTGAAAGTACCGTCTGTGATGTGCTGAGAAATTTGTGGATCGAACTGAAGGTACTTACCGTCAGAACCTGAAACACCAATTACTTTGTCGTTTAACCAGCTAGCTGCTGCTGCACCACCGAATGATCCCATTGCTACAGCACTTGCTGATGTTGAACCGTATGCGTTAGACTTGTGACGCTGTGAGTATGAAGTACCAACTAAGTCGTACTGACCACCAACTGCATCAGAACCTGTACGGACACCGGCACCTGCTGGGTTGTTGTAGACTGAGTCGCCCTTAGCGTATGTAACGCGAGTACCTGAACCGGGTGCGCCTGACTCTGTTGCTTCTACAGTGTCACCACCGACGTCGTTGCCGTATGTGTAATCAAGGTAGAAGAGCAGACCAGAAGGAAGGCTCATGGGCTGAATTGAAACGAGCTCGTTGGCAACAAGGCCACCGAAAACGCGTCGAACGATTGGGAACGCGATGTTTGAGAAACCATCCACAGCGCCTGAATCGGCACCGGCTGAACTTCCGAGAACTGAGTTCTCACGAAGAACCTGCGCAGCTTGGTTCTCAAGGAGACGTGACATTGTCTCTCTACCGTGATCTTGAAGACCACGAAGAAGACCTGTGCGTGACCACTTCTCCATCAATCTGTTGCTTTCAGCACCTACGTGACGATCACGAATGCCTTCAGTCAACTGCTTTAATGTAAATGAACGTGACATTTAATACTCCTTTATAGTTTTATGTCTTTGTTTTGTTTGTGAACTAGTTTTACTTCAATCCTGCAAGTCTCTGCCAACGCGCAAGTTCGGGAGCTCCGCCCTTGGGTGCTGAAGATGTTGTAGGTCTTGAAGATGACCCACGGGATCTTGACTCTGTGAGAGTCTTTTCTGATCCGCGAGTAAATGTCTCAGTTAAGGACTTGTACAATGACTTAGCTTCTCTAAGGCTGTTTGCTTCATCAAGTGCCTTGATGACTGACTTCTTCTCAGACTCATTAAGGTTCTTGTTTTGAAGCAACTTGTTAACATAAAGTAGCTTGGCATTGAATAGGTTGAGGTCTTCCAACTGTTCACGAAGAGTATCAACAGCACTTCTGTATTTCTCCAGTTTCTCACCGAGCGCTCGATTCTTGCGGCGCTCTGCGCGGAATGCTTCCGCGAGTTTGTTTAAGGTGGGTGGGTTTGTAAATGCGTCTTGACCTTCACTTCCTCCACCAAAAGATTTACTGACGCCGGCTTTGCCGCCGCCCTTGCCACCAAATGATCCATCGACGCCGGCCTTTGTTTCGCCCTTGCCGCCGAAGTGGTGGTCTACTTTTCCTTCTTTGACAAGCTTGCGGATTCTTAAGATCTCCTCTGCAAGCATCGCCTCATCAATTTCTAAGACTTCTTCAGGATCGCCCTCGGCAAGAGCCTGAAAGTCTACGGGAGCGTCTTCTGCTTCTTCGTCGTCACCTTCAGGTGCGTCTTCTGCTTCTTCGTCGTCACCCTCTGGTGCGTCTTCATCAGAAAGCTCAACTTCTTCGTCTTCGTCGTCGTCGTCTTCAAGCATTCCTCGAAGCTCTTCGGGAAGCTGATCTTCTTCTACATCGTCGCCGAGATCAAGAACGAGTCTTAACTCCTGAAGCATCTCTTCTAAAGTCGCCTCTTCCGCAGCGCCTTCGGAGTGGTCGTGCTCTTCGCCCTCATCTTGTGGATCTTCGCCTTCACTTATAGCATCTGCTAGCTCTGATTCAATGGCTTCACGGAGTGCGTTAAGATCAACTTCATAGTATTTTTCACTCATTTTTGAATTCTCCTTTAAATTCGATTCTTTATTACTTATTTCTTCGCCAGACAAAGTTCTTTTTCTTTCATTAATTTTATTTGCCAAATTGCGAAGTTCTTCTTGTTGATTCCCTGAGAGGCTTTCGAAAGCTTCTTTCGTAGCCTCAGAAACTATTGTCTTATTATCGTCTGAGCTTAGTTCTTGACTTACATCAACGCCTAACAAAGAGGACAGTTTTAAAAGAGCTGACTCATTTAAGACAACTTCATCGTCGCTAGTAGACTCACCAGTGTCTTCTAATTGGTTTTCGATGACATCATCATTGTTACTTTTATTTTCTAACAATTCAGATTCAATGAAATCTCTAATCTTAGGTGTGACTGCCTCTAGGACAGCTTTCTTTGCATTAGCCTCTGCAACCTCTCGGAGCTTCTTGGCATCTGCGATTGCTTCTTCAAAAACTTTGTTTGACATATTAAAAACCTCAAAAACTATATTAAATATTTCTTAAAACGGTAACTTTCCTTTAATTATTCGTCTTCTATGTAATTTATCATATTTTTTATTTTGTTAACTCTTTTTTGATGATGAATAAAGGACCTCTCCATTGGATCTGCAAGATCAAATAGAGAGAAGATACCATCATCGTATTCGTCATGACGAGGCAGCGGTGCTCTAGAAGTACCATACTGAGTACCTGGCTGGCGACCTGGCTTATTTCTGATGTATGTTGCAGAAGACTGTGCTCCGTGCGCCGGGCCTTTTGTATTTTTAGGTACTGTATTGTAAGAACTTTTTTGCCTGTAAGTAATTCTTGGAGAAATACCCTTGACAACAGGTGTTGTGCTGTCTTCTGTAATTCCCATTTGTGAACCTTGATTTCGCCCATCACCAGCAGATCGATCTGCTCTTCCGCTACGATTAGGGTTTGTATAAGCGCCTGAGTCTGTTAATGCCCTGACTGCATTTATAATATCTCTTTCTAAGTCAGTTTCAGATTCAATTTCTTCAGGATCAGATTCTTCTTCTTCTCTGTACTGGTACACTGGCATGGAATTGCCCTGGGTCCTTCCCTGTGCTGGATGCCCGGTGCCCAGTCTTCCATAACCACCACCGACATTACCGTCATGAGACTTGGCTATACCAATAGTGGTTTCATAATTCATTTTCTACCTTTTAACCGGCTGATCCTTCGTAAGACCTTCCAGATGTTAAAATTGTTTCCGGGTCAACATCTTGCTTTGCAATTTCAGGTGATGTTGCTGACGGGTTTGCGAGTCCACCCAATCCGCCGCCGAACTCATTTTGTTGTTCTGGGTCAGGGGTCGTCCCTGTAAACGCAGGTTGATCTCCCGCAGAGAGTGATCCTGGACCTGGTGAAGTTAAAGGCGGAATGTAGGCAGTTGTTGGTGCGCCTTGTCCTGCACCGAATGCCTTACCGTCCATCGTTGCTGAATTTTCAGCAACATTCGGTAATGGGTCTTCTTCTGAGCCTTCGAAGTCAACACTGAACTTCTCAAGCCTGTTTCCAACACCACCGGCGACGACCCGGCCGTGAGCTTCAAAATCATCAAGAGGATTTTTAGACTGAACTCCTTCCATCCACGCTTTTCTTACAGTATCATCTGTCATAGCTCCCTGGTGAATAGGAGACCCTGCGTAAGCAGAGGCATAGTTTTCATTAAATCTGCTGCCTAAGCCGCCTTCTCTAATGTTTCTTGCATCGTCGTTAGTAATAATGTGATCTTTTGTAGACATTAGTCCCCCTTAATCTTGCGTTTTATTGTTCTTGTTCTCTTACCAATCTTTTTAAGGCGCTCTATAAGAACCTTCTGCTCTCTTTTAAGATGAAGAAATGCTCTTACTTCACGCTTGAGCTCTCGTAATTTTTTATTCCGCTTTGCTTCTTTAATTTTTT
>MDTB01080751.1_pt1 | contig 16589 bp, 16 predicted proteins | sample 811161 | NCBI WGS metagenome assembly MDTB01 (sample SAMN05326650, study PRJNA326480) | marine metagenome | isolation source: seawater | place: Mediterranean Sea | collected 2009 | reverse complement strand
ATTTTTCTATCAGATGGAGAAAGTTCTAGATTTAATAGAAAAAGTTTAAAAAAAATTAATTATAGAAGAAATTGTGCAATTAAAGCAATGAAAGTTTTAGGAGTAAAAGACTATAGTTTTGACGATTTTCCAGACAATGAGTTTGATAAAATAAGCTTATTAACGATTACAAAAAAAATTGAAAGTGAAATTAAAAAGTTCAATCCAGATACGATTTTTACGCACCATAATGGTGATTTAAATATCGATCATCAAATTACATCAAAGGCGGTATTAACAGCTTGTAGGCCAAAAGTTAAGAATAATGTAAAATTGATTTTATTTTTTGAAATCCTTTCTTCCACTGAATGGAACGTTGTGTCAAAAAAAAACTTCTTTAATCCCAATTGGTATGAGGATATTACAAAATATATTAAAATTAAAATAAGAGCCGTTAAGTGCTATAAAAGAGAATTAAGAAAATCTCCTCATTCAAGGTCTATTGAAACTTTAAAAGCCTTGTCAATATTTAGAGGTAGTTCATCAGGTGTTAAAAATGCCGAGGCCTTTCAATTGGGAAGAAAAATTTAGTCATAATTATTGATGATATACTTTTTATTTTGAATTTATTGCACAAATTATAAATTCAGTAATTTTTCTTTTGAAAACTCTATGAGATGAAAAACCAGCATCTATAATTTTAAAATATTTTGATATTAATTTTTTAAACTCACTTATATTTTTTAAACAAAATGTTTTTATTTTTTTATCAACAATTTTTGTTAAAAAAATATTTTTCCCTACTCTTTTATTGTTTTTAGAAAATTCTGACTCATGATCATTTATATCAATTATTAATTTTCCATTTGGTTTAAGCACTCTTACAAATTCAATTAATAATTGATTGACAGAATTTTCATCTCCAAGAAGAGATATAACACTCATAGCAACAACATGGTCAAAACTATTTTTTTTGTATGGTAAACAATGAGATCTTGGAGCTAATATATCTAGCTTTAAATTTTTTTTTTGTGAACTATTTAATTTTTTTCTTAGTTTTACTTTATTATATTTTGCTACATCTATACCGGTAACTTTGTATCCACATTTCAATAAATGAATAGTATTTACTCCACTACCAAAACCATATTCTAAAATTTTTTTTCCTGTTGATTTTAGAAATAATTTTTCTAATCTTACTAATTCTAAAGAGGGATAATTTTTGTCAGTAAGTCTTGCACCAAGCTCGTATTGTTGTGCGGCAACTGATTGTACTATTTTTATCTTTTTTTTCACAATTTTTTTAATTCTTTACAATCAATAGCCTTTATGTTTATCAACAACATTTAGCAAGCTCATGTTATTACAAAATCTTTTTATGTTTTCAATCATCAGCTCTTTTGATCTAAGTCTATTATTATCAGAAAGTCCAGATGTATGATCTGTAATTATTATATTTTTTAACTTTCTCAGTTTGTGATTTTTTGGAAGTGGATCAGGATCAGTGACATCCAAACCTATACCAAGAAATTTTGAGTGAATTTTAGGATCCAAAAGAGCCTTATTGTCAATTAATGCTCCTCTTGAAACATTAATTAATATACTTTGATTTTTCATTTTTTTTAATAAATTTTTGTTTAAAATTTTTTTTGTTATTTTTGTTAGAGGAGCAGTGCATACAACTACATCCATCATTTGAATTTTATCATTTATATTTTTTCCCCTATAAAGTTCGTCGATAAAGGAGACCATAGGCAAAAGTTCTTCTGAAAATCCAATCACTCTCATACCAAAAGTTTTTAATCTTTCAGCTAAAGGCAATCCAATTCCACCTAAACCAATGATGCCACAAATTTTATCCTTAAGTTCAATAGGTCTTTTCAATTTATGCTCTTTATTTGATGCATAAAGATAAATATTTCTTGATATGGATAAAACTAGTCCTATTGCATGATCTGCTATTTCTGTTCCTTGAATAATTCTACCATTTGTAAATTTTATATTTGAATTAACGAAATCTTTAAAAAGATATTCTTCTATACCAGCACCTCCACTATGAACCCACTCTAACTTTTTTCCTTTTTTTAAAATATCAGTATCGAAAAACCTTCTTGGACAATTAATTAAGGCATTCATATTCGGAAGTCTTTTAATTATTTCTTTTTTATCCTCTTTAACTATAACTATTCTACCATTAGAGATTTTACTTAAATATTTATCAAAATTTTTTGGGTAAATAGGTGAGTCAATTAATAGAATATTTTTTTTCATAAATCTTAATAATAAAAAGGTTTAACAAACACTTATTTTCAAAGTAATTCAAGAAATAAATGCGATTTCTCCTAATATCTTAATTTTCAAGCGTATTGTGTTCATAAATTGAACACAGTTTTTATATTATAGCTATAATGATAGATTTAACAATGAAGTTGATTTTAAAGTGTAAAAGTGACAAAGTAACCTTTTCTATTTATTAATTATGTTCACTAACAAAACCATATTAATCTCGGGTGGAACAGGGTCTTTTGGAAATCATTTTGTCAAAAAATTAGTTCAAAATTACAAACCAAAAAAAATAATAATTTATTCAAGGGATGAATATAAACAATTTAAAATGCAGCAAAAATTCCCATCAAAAAATTATCCTTTTTTTAGATTTTTTTTAGGGGATGTTAGAGACTTAGAAAGACTTAAGATTGCGATGAATGGTGTTGATCTTGTAATCCACGCAGCAGCTTTAAAGCAAGTTCCAGCAGCAGAGTACAATCCTATAGAATTTGTGAAAACAAATATTCATGGAGCTGAAAACATAATTCAGGCAGCGATTCACCAAAAAGTAAAAAAAATTATTGCTCTTTCAACAGATAAAGCTGCAAATCCAATCAATTTATATGGTGCTACTAAATTGGCCTCAGATAAAATTTTTATTGCAGCAAATAATATTATTGGTTCCCAAAAAACTATTTTTTCAGTAGTTAGATATGGTAATGTTGTAGGATCAAGAGGCTCTGTTGTTCCTTTTTTCAATAAATTAATTGAAAGTAAAGAAGATCATTTACCAATTACCCACAAAGATATGACCAGATTTTGGATCACATTAGATCAAGCTGTAGATTTTGTTATTTCATCTTTCAAAAGAATGATTGGAGGGGAAATTTTTGTTCCTAAAATCCCATCTGTAAAAATAACTGATTTAGCAAAAGCTATGGCACCCCGTTCAAAAACAAAAATTATTGGCATTAGACCCGGTGAAAAAATTCATGAATTAATGTGTCCTAATGAATATCACCATTTAACATTAGAATTTAAAGATCATTATACAATTATTCCATCACCGGATTATAATTATGAAAAAAAAAATTTTCTTATGAATGATTTAAATGAAAAAGGAAAAAAAGTTTCATCAAATTTTGAATATAATTCGGGTACAAATGAAAATTTTTTATCTCTTAAACAGATAAAAAAAATTAATGATGAGCTGGAGTAATTTAAATCTTTAAAATAAATGAATATTAAGAATTTTATATTTTATAAGATTTTTATGAAAAATTTCTCCTCTTAAGCATAATGAAGAATTTTTTAGTAACAACATCGATCAAAGAAAGTTATAGCCCAAACTCAAAAAATATTTTTTTAGGATCTTGGTGTTTTAATAATGGAAACAAAATTAAAAAAAATAAAGTTTTGAATTATCATTGGTCTAATAAAAAAAAATTTCAAAAAGATGCATTATACATTGATAAAATAACTGAAAAATTTTGTAAATTTTTATCAAAAAAACTTAACAAAATTCATAATTTAAAAGAAGACCATGAATATTGGAGGTTGTTGCTTTATCCTTGGGCTCATCATTATGTTTCGACTATGTATGATAGATGGGAAACAATAAGATTTTTTTTAAAACATAATAAAAATAGAGTGGTTTATTCATATGAATTCGAAATTAATCAAAAGAATTTAACGCCTATCAATCATAGCGATTTTATAGAAAATACTTTCAAAGATACCTGGAATTATTTAGTTTTTTTAAGAATTTTAAAATTTTTTAATTCAAAAAATTTAAAGTTAATCAAAAAAAAATTTAATAGATTTAATTTTACTAATGAGAACAAAATTCCAATTCTAGAAAAACAAAAAAACATCTTTTATTATCTTATTATTTTATATGAAAAAATGTTTTCTAAATTTGCGTTTAAGTTTAATAAAGTAATTATGGAGTCTTTTAGTTTCCCGAAAAAAAAATTTTTTCAAATTTCTTTAATAAACTTACTTTTCCCGTCCATGTACGACATCTTATTTAAAGACAAAGGATCTAGAAAAGATTTAAACCAAAAAAAAAGAATTTTAGATTTAAATAATATTAATAAAAAAAAAAAGAATGATAAATTTTATGATTACCTTATTAAAAATTTATTAAATGATTTACCGATATCTTATTTTGAAAATTTTATAAAATCCAAAAAAGCAATGTCATCATTAGCAAATAAAAAAAAGGTAATTATTTCTATGAGGAGTTGGAATTTTAATGATCAATTTAAAATTTGCGCTGCTGAATTAGTAAAAAAAAAATCAAAATACTTTATTTGTGAACACGGAGGAGGACTGATTGGGAAATTTGATCATTTAAAAAATTATATAGGTAAAATATCAAATCATATTTGTTATGACATTGATAATGTTCACAAAAAGAGATCTTTTCGATTAAGTCCAACTTTAAATGTTATTTATAAAAAAAATATTGAAACAAAAAATAATGAAAAATTAAATATTACTTTTTTAGAGGGACAAAAATACTCCCACAAATTTGTCCCATCACCAAAAGCACAAGAGGGTATTAATCAAATTACAGAATTGTTAAATTTTATTGAATTTTTACCACCACATATCAAAACTAAGATAAATTTGAGATCTAAATTAGCTCAATTGAATATCAAAAAAAGATTTATTGAAAAATTCGGAAAAGAAAAATTCCAAGATTATTCAAATGGAGATTATTTTGAATTTGCCAAAACATCAAAATTGATGATAGTTAATTATCCCCAAACAGTTTATTCATCATGTATGTATCATAATGTACCCACAATTTTAATTATAGAAAATAAATTTTGGTTACTTAAAAAAAAAAGTTTACATATGTTTAAACTTTTAAAAAAAAATAACATGGCATTCGAAAAATTTGAGGATGCAAATCAACATATTGTAAAAAATTGGAATAATATTTATAGTTGGTGGAATAATAAAACAACTCAAAAAATAAGAGAATTATATTTAAAAAACTTTTTTGATATAAAAGATGATTGGTTTAATGAATGGTCAAGTTTTATTTCTCATCAAAAAAAACATTTAAGTTAACATGAAAAAAATTTTGAATATACTTTTCATAACAAATTATGCTAAAAATTATGGTGGTGGTCATTTTGTACGTTGTAACAAATTAGCAAAAAAGTTAAAAAAAAATAATACAATTTTTTTTTTAATTGATGATAAAGATAAGAATATATCAAATATATTAGTTAAAAATTCTAAACTAATAATAAACAAGAATATCTTTAAAAAAGAAAAAAGACTAATTAAAATTATTCAAAGTCTAAAAAATCCAATTGTAATTATTGATAGTTATTTATCAACTTTCAATCTAGAAAAAAAAATATATCCATTTTGTAAAAAATTAATTGTAATTGATGATTTAAAAAAAAAACATTTTTGTGACATTTACATTAATCCAAATTTAATTAATTTTAAATTTGCTAGAAAAATTAAAGCTAAAATTAAATTATTGGGTACAAAATACTCATTTCTGGACATAAACAGCAACATAAAAGTTAAAAAAAAAAAATTGAGTTATTTGAGGAATATACTCATATTTTTTGGGGCAACTGATTCAAGGAATTTTTCAATAAAAATTTATAAAGCTATTCAAGACAAAAAAATATCTTTCTTAAACTTTAAAATGATAAAAGGTTATAGGAATGACAAACTTGCAAATGTTATAAAGAATAATAAGTTACGTAACTTTAAATTTTTAAATTTTTCAAAAAATTTTATAAAAAATTTAAAAAATACTGACATTTTTATATCTTCAGGTGGATCTTCTGTTTGGGAATCAATTTTTTTTAAAAAAAAAAACTTTAATTTTCAATCATTCAAAAAAGCAATTTGAGAACTCTGAAAACCTAGAAAAGAAAGGATTAGTTAAGCAATTCAAGAAAAGACTTTCAAGTAAAAATATTTACGATTTTTTAATTTCTGAAAGTCAATTGAAAAATAAGAATATTTTTATTCATAAAAATCTGTTAGATACAAAAGGTATTGAGAGAATTCAAAAAATAATTTTACAATGAAAAAAAGAAAAAAGTTAGTCCTTATTGGTTCAGGTAAATCTTTTTACGAGATATACCCGATTATTAATTCAATTAAAAATGAATATATTATAACTGCGATTTACGATGATGATAAAAATTATTATAAAAAAAAAATTTTTGGTATTCCAATTAAAATTGGAATTGAGAATGCGAGAAAAGAAAAAAATTCTTTATTCGTTTTTGGAATTGGATCTTATAATAATAGGATACAAAGGTCCCAAATTTTCAAAAAACTAGATATTAAAAAAGAATTTTTCCCAAATATAATTGATCCTACCTCTAAAATTGCAAAAAATTCTAAACTTGGTTATGGTAATATTATTTATCCATATTCGATAATTTGCTCAAATTCTAAAGTTGATGATTTTTGCCACTTAACATACTCAACTATTTTAGCTCATAATGTTAGAATAGGCTCATTTACATTAATTGGGTCTAGGTCTAGTATCTTAAACAATACAAAATTATCAAGCAATGTTTTCATAGGTGCTAGTGTTACAATTGGTGAAAATTTAAAAATAGATTCTAAAAGCTCAATTTTATTTGGTTCAGTCGTTATTAGAGACTGTGATAAGGGTAAAACTTATTTCGGTAATCCTGCTGAACTCATAAAAATATAATTCATGAATACTAATTTTATAAAAAAAGTGAGTAATTTAAAACAGAACAAAAGTGTGTTTAAACCAAATCTCACAACTTTTTTAAGTTTTTCAGTAGCCAGAAAAAAGATAAAAAAAAATATAAAAATTTTGGACTTAGGATGTGGAAATGGTGTAATTGGAATTTTGTTGTTTAAAGAAAAAAAAATTGATAAAATTTATGCATCAGATATATCAAAAAGTGCTATTAAAAATGCACTTTATAATTACAAAAAAAATAAAATAAAATATGATTTAAGACAAGGAAGTCTATTCATTCCATGGAGTAAAGACAATAGTCAAAATAAATTTGATTATATAATTAATGATGTTTCTGCGATTTCATCATTGGTAGCAAAAAAATCAACTTGGTTCAAAAATGATATTCCCTGTGATGCAGGTAAAGATGGCACAAAATTTACGATTAAAGTTATTAAAGAGTCAAAAAATTTTTTAAACAAAAAAGGTAAATTACAAATAGCAATTTTAAGCTTATCTAATCGAAAAAAAATTATTAATTTTGCAAAAATGAATTTTAAAAAAATTAAAATCGAAGCAGCGACACACTGGTTTGTGCCTAAAGAAATGTTAAAATTAAAAAATTTTCTTTACAAGTATAAGGCAAAAGGATATATAAACTACGACTATAAATTTAATAATATTATATGCAAAACAGAAATATTAGTCTGTGAATATCCAATATGAATTACAATGACTTTGAAAAAATCATAAAAAAAAAACACAAAAAAAAAGAAAATTGAGAATATTGAATGGGACTCACTATGTCACTTAGCAATTTTAACTGATTTAGAAAAAGGTTTAGGAAAAAAGTCAAGCAAACTACCGAATTTATCTGATGCAACAAATTTTAAAAAATTGTTTAAAGCCCTAAAAAAAAATAATTTGGTTTCAAAATAATATAATGATATTTGGCCAATATGTTTTTGGTGATCAAACAAAAGACCTAACTAAATTAAAAGATTTCAGTCAAATATTTATCAAAACTGGAATAAAGAAGGTCAGAAGAGCTAGCAACACGGAGACAGGATTAACTTTATCTATAAGGGCTCTTAAAAAACTTAAAAAAAAGATTAACCTAGCAAAATTAAACGGATTAATTTATATTTCTCAAAGTCCCGATAGCACTATCCCGCCAACAAGCTCTTTGATACATAAAAAATTAAATTTACCACTTGATTGTTTCATGATGGATATAATACAGGGATGTTCATCTTTCCCGTATGCTTTTTTTTTGGCGTCCAGATATATTAAAATGGGAGTTATCGATAATTGTGTAATATTATCAGCCGAAACTTATGGAAAATATATCGAAAAAAATAATAGATCATGTAATACAATTTTTAGTGATGCTGCATCAGCAATTTATTTAGATAAAAAAACAAAAATTAAGATTCTTTCTGAGACATACATGTCAGATGGAACAGGTTTTGATCAGTTGTGCTTAATGAAAAATAAAAAGTTATATATGAATGGGCCTGCTGTTTTTGAATTTACAAAGAAAATTGTACCTTTAGCAGTAAAAAAACTACTTAAGGATTCTAAATTAAATCTTAGTGAAATTGATAGTTTTTATTTTCATCAAGCAAGTAAATTGGTATTGGATACTATCAAGGATAAACTAAGTATTTCAGAAAAAAGAATAGTCAGGTCTCCTATGAATTATGGAAATACAGTTTCATCAACTATTCCAATTTTATTGTCTGATTCTATAAAAAACAATAAGATTAAAAGGAAAAAACCAATATTATTAATGGGTTTTGGTGTTGGTTACTCTTTGTCAGGAGGAATTATAAAATTTGAGTAATAAAAAAAATATTTTCATTACAGGGACTTCTAAAGGAATTGGTAATAAACTTGCAAAATTATATTTGTCTAAAGGCTTTAACGTCTGGGGTTGCTCAAGATCAAAAAATAACATTAATCATATCAAATATTTTCACAAAAAAATTGATATTTTAGACCACAAGAGATTGATTTCTTTTTTAAAAAAAATTAAAAAAAAAAAAAGTGACGATGGACATCTTAATACTCAATGCAGCGATAATTTCTAGGTCTCTATTTATAAATGAGAATTATAAAAGTATTAAAAACAATACAGATCAAAATTATGTATCAAATCTAATGATCATAAATTTCTTGCTAAAAGATATGATAAGATTGAGAAAGGGAAATATTGTTTTTTTCTCATCTATATCAACTAGTCTAAAAAATATAGGGACATCTCTTTATTCTAGTATTAAATCAGGTCTAGAAATGTTTATGGAAATTTTGTCTAAGGAGGTAAAAATTTTTGGAATTAAAATTATCATATTCAAAATATCATATATTAAAACAGATATGTCAAAAAAATTAAATAAAGTAGAATACTTAAAGATCAAAAAGAAATTGAAAATTCACAATTTAAAAAATGCTACAGATCTTTTTAAATTAATACAAAAATCAATGAACAGAACTGATAAAAAAAATTTATTTTTTTATAAGGATGTTTTAAAGTGAAAAATTCAAAGAAATTTTTTTCTAAAAGTTTTTTAAAGAAAACTTTTATAATTGCTGAAATCGGAATTAATCATAATGGGCGTTTTCAAAAATGTTTAAATATGATTAAATTAGCATCGAGATCCGGGGCAGATGCAGTTAAAATTCAAACAATTAACGTGGATGAAAGCTATCATAAATCTTCAAGATCTTACCAAGTTTTTAAGAATAAAGATTTTTCATTATTACAAATAAAACAACTAAAGAGATTTTCAAAAAAGATGGGTCTTACTTTTTTTTCAACTCCAGGAGATATTTCAAGCTTGAAAAAAATTATGAAAGCTAAGATTTCTTTAATAAAGATATCATCAGGATTGTTAACTAATATACCTCTCATAAAGGCAAGCATTAAAAAGAATCATCCCATAATTTTATCCTCAGGTATGGCAAGCCATAAAGATTTATTAGAAACTATAAAATTTATAAGAAAAAATAGTAATTCTGAAATTTGTGTTTTAAAATGCACATCTTTATATCCTCCTAAAGATAATATGCTTAACTTAAATGCTATAAATTTTTTAACAAAAAAATATAATGTCGTCCCAGGATATTCAGATCATACGGCAGATATCTTGGCACCAGTCATAGCAGTTGCTAAAGGAGCTAAAGTTATTGAAAAACATTTTAAAATATCAAAAAAAGATGATTGCCCAGATAAAAAAATATCTTTGGATCCATCAGAATTTAAAAAAATGTCTATTCAAATAAGGCGCGTAGAACAGATGTCTGGAGTTGGTAGCATTAAACCAAATTTAGATGAACTGAAAGTTAAAAAAAAAATTTATAGATACATTTTTACTCGTAAAAATATATTTAAAGGAGAAAAATTGAAACTTGAGGATTTGGTTTTTAAAAGGTCAAATTTTAAAATTAAAAAGATAGAACCAAGATATTATAAAAAATTTATTAATAAAGTTGCAAAAAAAGATATTAGTAAAAATAAACCATTAAAATTAAGTGACATATGTTGAATAAAATTTTAATTACCTCGATTGGTGGCGGGCTAGGTACAGAGTTGGTAAACCAGATAAAAAAAACAACTAAATTTAAAAATATTATAATAGTAGGTGTTGATATGATTAAACAAACACCAAGTAGGTATTTTGTTGATAAATTTTATCAGGTCCCTTCACCTACTAAAAAAAATTATATTTCAAAAATATCAAAAATTATAAAAAAAGATAAAATCAATTTAGTAATTCCAGGTTCAGATTTAGAAGCGATAAATTTATGTAAAAAAAGAGATCATTTTGAGAGTAAAAATTGCTTTTTAGCTAGTGTTGAATTAAAAACTTTGTCAAATTTTACCACTAAAGAGAAAACTTATCAGTCTTTAAAAAAAAATAATTTACCTTGTGCCAAGTTTGATATTGCAAAAAATCATTTAGAATTAATTAAATTTATTCGAAAATTTGAGAAACAAGAATTTGTAATTAAACCATCTGTATCAATTGGAGGAAGGGATATAAGTGTTTTCAGAAATGACATATCAAAAAATTTGTATTTCAACGAAAAAAAGGAAATTCACTATTCAAACAAAAAAAAAAATCTTTTAAAAATTAAAAGGAAATATATAGGTAAATATCCATTGATCATATCAGAGAGATTATTTCCACCAACTTATGATATTGATATGTTAAGTTTTAAGGGCAAACTTATAAATGTTGTAGCTAGAAAAAGACTAAACCCTCAAGTGCCAAATGATGGTCATGAAATAATAAATCAAAAAAAAATTCAGAATATAGGTAAAAAGATTATAAAAAATTTCAATTTATCATGGCTTTATGATTGTGATTGCATGACTGATAAAAAAGGTAAAATTAAAATCATAGAAATTAATCCCAGAATGAGTGGGAGTTTAGCAACTGCAATTATTTCTGGATATCCAATCGTAGATAATTTGATAAGATTGATAAATAAAATGAAGTTAGATCCTAGAAAACCTCATAAAAAAGTTTTGGTTGTGCCTTATAAAACTTTACACAAAAATTAATATTAAACATTTGACTGATATTTACATATTTTCTCAAAAAAAATTTAAAATTTTATTTATTATGTTCAATAATTGAACTATTTAAGCACTATAAATTAAATAAAATACTTTACTGTTCAATAATTGAACTATATAAAGCTGAGTATTTATGGATAGTAATTCTAACAAAAATAACTTTGAAGTTTTAAGAAGTATTCAAAAAAATCCTAATAGATCCCAGAGAGAAATGGCAAAATCTTTAGGTTTTAGTTTGGGTAAATTGCACTATTGTATTCAGGCTTTAAAAAAAAAAGGCTTAGTCAAAATTAACAATTTCAAAAAAAATCCAAAAAAAATGAATTACGCCTACATTTTGACTCCAAAGGGTATTAGGCAAAAAACTAAATTAACACTTAATTTTATGGTTAGAAAAATGAAAGAGTATGATGAATTAAAAAATGAGCTAGAGGAACAAAAAAAAATAAAAAATGAGTTACAATACTAAAGATATAAAAATACCTTGGGAATTTAGTAAATTTGATAAAAATGTAAAATTACAAAGAGCTGTAATAGAAGTTTTTGGTGGATGTAATTATACTTGTCAAATGTGTCCACAGTCTGACCCAGGTAGAGGAAAAGATTTTACAAGAAAAATGCCTTTAGATACATTCAAAAAAGTTTTAGATAAAATAGTTCCAAAGTTCGGAACCCCACAAATTAATCTCGAGGGAAGCGGTGAGCCTACTATGGCAAAAGATCTACCAGAATATATTAAAGAAGTAAAAAAAAGAGGTCTTAAATGTTTTATGTATTGTAATGGTGCACGGCTTAATGGGAAGTTTATGAGAGATGTAATTGATGCTGGCATTGATTTTGTAAGATTTAGCATGATTGGTTATGATAAGGAGCAATATAAAAAATGGATGAATATAGATAATTTTGAGTTAATTAAATCAAACATTGATGAAATGTCAGATTATATTAGGGAAAGTAAATCAAATTGTGAAATAAGTACCTACCACTTAGTTCTGGACAATAACAAAGAAAAAGAAATTATAGATTTGTATAAAAAGAATATTATTGAAAAAGTCAAGGCAGATAAATCATATATTTGGAGAATGCATAATTGGAGTGGAAATTATGATAATAAAAATCCAAGAGAAGTAAAAAAAAAGACATCTTGTGGAAGACCCTTTGCTCCAGAGATAACTGTTAGAGCTGGTGGTCTTGATGGAAAAACAGCATCAGTTGTTCCGTGTTGCCAAACTTTAGGCCCACCGAATGAGGCAAAAAGTGTTTTAGGTCATTTAGATACTCAATCTTTTGAAGAAGTATATTTTGGAGACAAGTATACAAAATTAAGAGAAGCGCACACTCTAAACAAATATGAAGAGGTTGATTACTGTAAAAACTGTGATTTTTTATATCAATCAGAGGAAGTTCTAGCATGGACAAATGATAAAACTGCAAAACTCAACAATATGTTGGGTACTGGAGATGATTTTATCTTAACTGACTATAATAAAGATAGAATGGAAAAATGATTAATCAATCAAACATTACATTAAAAGAATTAGATAAAGTCTATTCAAATAAAAACCCAAGTTTTTTTGTTAAAAATCTAAATAATAAAAAAAAAATTGAAAAGTTAATCAATACTAGAATAGATTTTTTATTAAAATTAAAATTAACAAAAAAAAACTTCCAAAATACAGATTTATTGGATTTAGGATGTGGTTCTGGTCAAAATACAATTGTATTTGATTATCTTGGTGCTCGATGCACAATGGTAGAATTTAATAAAAATTCTTTTAACAATGCTAAAAAACTTTTTAAAAATTACTCAAAAAAAAAATTTAAAATAATAAATAAAGATTTATTTAAATTTAGGACTAGGAAAAAATTTGATATTGTCGTTTCAAATGGGGTAGCTCATCACACTTATGATGTAAAAAAAAATATTGAATTAGCCTGCAAATACGTTAAGAAAGGTGGTTTTTTAATTCTTGGAGTTTGCACACCTGAGGGATGGTTTCAAAGAAATCTGCAAAGAGCAATATTATTTGAGGTTAGTAATTCTACAAAAGAAATAATTCAAAATGCAAAAAAATTATTTCCAAAACACCTTTCAGAGTCAAAAAAATATGGATTAAGAACTATAGATGAAGTCATATTCGATACTTATATTAATCCAAAAATTAATTGTATCTCCTTCATAGATATAAAAAGAATTTTTAATAAAAACAAAATTTTAGATTTTGCAAGTTTAAATTACGAGAAAAGTATTCAAAATTTCATAAATCCTAATTATGAACAACAAAAACAATCTGGCATTAAAGATGTTAATGTAAATGATTTAAATTTGAGCCCGATCCATGAATTTAGTATTGCAAATTATAATTTTAAGCAAAAAAGTTTTTTTAAAACTTATAAACTAATTTCAGAATCACTTAAAAATGTGGTTGAACAGGTAAATGATATAGACTCTAAAACTAAAATAAATTTTTCTTCAAAAAATTTATTAGAATTGTCTGATAAAATAAATAAAGGTTTTAAAGTAAATTTAATTGATAATAGTTATGTATTAAATTTTATTAAAGAGATAAAAAAAATTTATGATATTTTATCTTTGAAGGATACAAAAAATATAAAATTTATGAAAATTGAAAAAACATTGAGGATTAATAAAAATTTATTTAAGGGAACTTGTGGTGTTGGTATGAACTATTTTGTAGGATATAAAAGATGAAAAATAAATTAGATGTCTTGGGATTTTCCATTTTTAAAAATTATTTAAGCAAAAAAGATAGCATAGATTTATTTAATACTTTTCAAAATTATTGTAAGTTTTATTGTCCTAATTTATTTACAGATTCCTATAAAAACAAATGGCTAGATGTTAATTTTAATAATCAATTAATTAAGTTAAGGAAAGATAATCCAAAAATCTTTGCAGCGATTTATAACTCATTTGCTAGATCAAGTGCCATGTATCAATTTTGTTATGATAGTGAACTAAATAAACTTGCAGCAGATATTCTTGAAGAAGATAAGGAAAATCTGGGTGTAAGAGATCCTGTTTTAAGAATTGATGTTCCAAGTGATAAAAGAAATACTTATGGGTGGCATCAAGATTCAGCTTATTCAAAATTACACACTAATTCAAAAAATGAGATAATTTTTTGGATACCTTTAGTTAATACAACAAAAAAAAATGGTACATTGATTGTAAAACCTAAGAGCCACATTATAAATAAAAATGTTTCATATTTAAAAAGTAATGGAGGAAAATACACAAGCAAACAATTTCTTATTAAGGAAAGGTTTTTAAAAAAATTTAAATCATCTCACATAAATGTTAAGGCAAATAGTGTACTTGCATCTTACGCAAATTTATTCCACAAAAGTGGTTTTAATTCTTCAAGTAAAATTAGATTCACAATTATAGTAAGATTTTACAAAATTTTAGTTAACGATTACATCCACTATAGAAAAAATATTAAAGATATAAAAAAATATTCAAGGTATTAAATTTAATTTGATATAATGAAAGTACTAGCCCTTCAATTGGAAAAAAGTTCTGGATGTGCTCTAATGATAAATGGAGAGATTGTATTTTCATCTAGTGAAGAGAGATTTACAAGAATAAAATCAGATTCATTGTTTCCTAAAAAATCAATTAAAGCAGCCTTGGAAAATGGAAAAATTAAAGCCAACGAATTAGACAAAATTTTAATTTGTTCAACAGAAGTCACTTTGTATGCTTCATTGGTCAACCTTTACTCATCTCTTAATGTTAAAGACCAGTTAAGAATGATGAAATTGTACTGGGAGCCAAAGTTAATTGAAAATAAAAAAAGGTCTTTTTTGTATTTTTTAAAAGATAAAATTCAATTTAAACGTTATCCCTTTAATTCAAAACAAGCAAAAATTTTCCCATTTCTAAGAAAAAATTTTAAACATAAAATTGATCAAAATGATCAAAAAAAACCTTTTCAGAGTTCAAAAGATGCAAAGATTGTATCTAATTTTTTCAAGAGTATTATATGTGATTATTTAAAAGTTGATCAAAAAATTATTGAACATGTTGATCATCATACCTGTCATGCTGCATATGCTTTTTTTGGAAGTCCCATAAGGCATCGTAATTCCTTAGTATTTACTGCAGATGCATTTGGAGATTATTTAAGTGGTTCTATCTCAAAATATGTAAAAAAAAAAAATATTTTAAAAAGAGTTAAATCTTATTCTCATACTCAATTTCAATTAGCAAGAATTTATAGATTCGTGACAATTTATTTGAGGATGCTTGGAGATTCTCATGAATATAAAGTCATGGGATTGGCTCCGTATTATGATGGTTTTAGATATAAGGAAGTTGAAAAAGTTTTTGAAAGAATGCAGAAAGTAAGAGGTGTGAATTTAGTTTTTAACAGAAATATTAAAAATATATTTTACTACCTTGAAAAAGAGTTGTTTAGTTATAGGTTTGATTATATTGCAACAGCTCTACAGAATTTTACTGAAAAAATATTAGTCAAATGGTTTCAAAATTCTCTAAGTAAATTTGGCGGAAGTCATATCACTTTTTCAGGTGGTCAATCAATGAACGTAAAGGCCAATTATCAAATTTCAAAAATAAAGAAGATTAAAAAAATTTTCGTTTGTGGATCTGGTACAGACGATACTCTTCCAATTGGTGCTTGTTATGATTATGCATCCAAAAATAAGAAAAAAACTATTCCTTTGAAAAATATGTATTTAGGGATTAATGCAGATTATAAAATAAAAGATTTAAAAAAATTTTCTAAATATAAGATTACCAAAGTAACTAATATAAAACAGGTTTTGAATTGTCTTATAAAACATCAAATCATTGCAGTTTGTAGAAATAGAGCTGAAATGGGACAAAGGGCACTAGGCAACAGAAGTATTTTAGCTGACCCAAGATTTGCTCAAAATATTCAAAAAATAAATAATGCAATTAAACAAAGAGATTTTTGGATGCCATTTGCTCCAGTTATTTTAAATGAATATCAGAAAAAACTTATCAAAAATCCAAAAAATATTGACTCTCCATTT
>MDTB01093086.1_pt1 | contig 16590 bp, 9 predicted proteins | sample 811161 | NCBI WGS metagenome assembly MDTB01 (sample SAMN05326650, study PRJNA326480) | marine metagenome | isolation source: seawater | place: Mediterranean Sea | collected 2009 | reverse complement strand
TGTTTTTGTTGATTGGAATAAATCTTTAAGTTTCATGCTTCTCTACTCTAAATTTAAATACTTTGTTAATTGGTTTATAATCCGATATAAAATCATCATAATATGCTAATTTTACGCCATATGAATACCCCGGTTCAAGTAAAGACATGTCGAAATCAAAATAGCTTCCTGAACCATCAAAAGATAACTCGGTATATTTGATACTTCCAGTTGCATGTTCAACGACTTTGTAATTATCAATGATTCGAAAAATTTCATAAGATCCGGATGTTGGAATATAAAGTTGAGGTTCTGAAACCGCTTTAGTATAAATAGTTGGACTCCACCCTTTTAATCTAGAATAAATCCTAAATCTTGCAGTTTCTTCACTCTCATAAACTTTCTTTAAATTTGTAATAGAGACATAATAGTCATTCGTTCTTGTAGTTCCGTCCAGAGAACGAGCTTCTGGATAAAATGTTCCTGTGTGATATTGAGTAGATGTTCCATTATACCACACATCATGAAGAGTATCAGCGGTTCCTGTAATCGCTACGCTGCAACTATAAATACCAGTAGATACTTTGGAGCCAGTAACTATTCCTAAGCCACCTGCACCACTGCTAACGCCTCCAGCATTAACAAGATTCAACGCACTGCCGCTTGGAGCAGATCCTGATGAAAGATAAAACTGTACATATACATTAGCTGGATCACCGGGTATATTTTTAAGTCTTCCGCCGATATTATTGTAAAGAAATAACTTATTTAAGTTATCAGCTTCAGCACACAAGGAAGAACTATAGTAAAAATTAGTCCTATCATCTTTTAAAGATGAATCCCATCTTGCCTCGATATGTGGGCGTTTAAAGAAATATTCAGAACTTCTTGCTGAAAATTTCTTTGTGTAATACGAGTTGGCATCGGCTAAGTAGCTAGAAGAAAATTGTAAGACATGTCCATAGTTATCCCCAGAGTTTATATCACCCTTTAAAATATCTTCTACATACTTTGTAATATCAACTTCAAAGTCTTCAAGTCCTGTGTCAAATTCTTGTTCCATCAAGTATGGAGTTGTAACATCAACATCGCTTGTCGTATTTGATGCTCCAGCAGTTGCCCATGCTGTTGTAGAAGAAGCAGAAAGCCAATTAGATTGTCCGATATCAGTGTATTCGTCCAAATCCACCCCTAAGCCTTCGTCCCAACTTCTTTTGAGTGGGTGTGCCACTAATTTAAAGTTTCTGGGTGCAGTATCAGGGTGCTCAACATTGCACATTTTCATAAAAAACTTTACAGATCCGGAAGCTGGAAGTATACCAGCATCGCGATCTTGTTTGATAGTTGTGACGCTAGATGGAAGATTTGTTTCATTTATTGGGAATTTAATTAAAACTCTAGATTGCTCAACTGTGTTGGATAAAACTTGCCCATATATCTTGAATACTTCCAAAGAGTCTGCCAAACCAGCGTTTGCTTTTGTTCGTTGTGAAGAAAGTGCCCCATTATATTGATTAGTTATTGTGTTGTCAGCGATTGCGACATATCTTTTAATTGCCATTATTTAACGCTCCCTTTGATATCTATAGTCGGAAATTTAACTTCAAAAATACAGTTAAGTGGACACGCAATGAATCTACCATCTGGAGTGGTGTTCTTCTTTACATCAAATCCGACATTCGAATAAGCACCACCATTTTCATTCAGCACAGTTACATCACCAGTATCAGCTACACCTTCAATTCTATTTAGTATAGAATATATTTCTGTATAACTTAAAGGCTCTGCGATATCAAAATGTCTAGTAAATCTAGCTCGCAAAGTCCTTAAACAAGTATCCAGTACTCTAAATTTATCATATCCACCCTTTGTTACAATTACAAAACTGATAGTTAAGTTAATTATTCTGGCGTCCATAATATCTAATGTGTCATTAACCATTCTGTGTTGGTTAAGCCACGTTTTGACATTTGATTTTAATATGTCATTTGAATTAGTCAAATTACCTGCAACATTTTCTGATATTAAATACATGTTTAAGTTTCTCTTAAATGAATCTCTGTCTTGTAAAACAGCACATCTTTTGACTGCACCATATTTTGCTGGCATGTTATATACTAAAGATTTGTAATCATCTCTGGTGACTGCCCTGTTTTGAGTCGCAAAAAATGATTTTGTTCTAATTTTTAATTCTTCAGTAGATGGAATGTTAGCATGCCCAACAATTGGAGCTTCGTTTGTACATTCTAAAGATGATCTAATATCTTTTAACTTTCCAGTATCTAGATTTGTTGGATCTTCAAAACTGTATAGTGCTCTAACGATTTGTGCAACAGAACCCACAGATGCGTTCGGATTATCACTGTCATTTGAACGATAAATTATTCTAAGTGTTGTATTGACAGGTGATACACCAAACTTATCACTACCAAGCAAGTTTGCGGGATCAAAATCAGTATTTGTAATATAATCTCTACCAAACTGATTAAGAACAATATTAGATGGATCTACAACCTTGTCTATTTTTATATCTTCTTCAGAGCCGTATCCAAATTGCATAAAAGTTTCTCCACCGTTACGCTCAACTACAAATCTTCTGGGCACTGCATATGGCTTAAGAATCATAGGAGTGGCGTCCCTAGAAGCACTATCAGAATTTGGAATTTCTCTATAGATTACGTCTTGTGCAAGGTTTTCCACCTCGTAATATTCATGTCCTTCTAAGTCAGTGCATTCTAAAATCTCTGATATATTTGCATCTCCGATGAATATTCTATTAAATTTCTTAAAAGCTCCAATGTTCACATTTTTTTGTTGTAATCTTCCTGATATTACTCTTCCGATAGCTTTGATAATATAATGTGTTGGAAGTCCAGTTGTTGAATGAACTTGCCCTACAACCACTTCATTGCCAACCTTTCGAAAATCTACGTCTTCAGTTAAGATAAAATTTTCTCCATTGTCAGATGAAATTTCAGTTCTTCTTTTCAAAATAGGTATATACTTGCTGTCTGGCTGTAATCCTGTAGAATCTGCTGGGACTAGAATAAAGAACGAGACATACCCGTGTGTCGAAGGGCGTCCTCGATATTTATAACCCATTTGTCTTGTTAGTTTTACAACATTATTGTATTCGTTGGCAGTGTCTAAAAAAGATTCATTCGTTTGGTAATCTAAGTAAAAAGATAGAATATCACCAGTATATGCTACCGTATCAAACATGAGAGAGCCAAATGATGCCTCATTGAAATCTTTATAAGAATCTGGGTAATATCGTTTTGCGTAATTTACCAGATCTTTCTTAATATTATTAAAGTCTCTACTAGTGTATCTAATAGGAATTTTCTTGTCTTTATCGTCATATTTAGCCATTTATTTTCCTCGTTTATACCATAATGTTTGCAGTGGTTGAAATCCCCAGCGGAGTAATAATGAATTTTATTGCAACAAGCAGTGCGTTTGCTCTTACATTAGATGAATTTTCTTCAGTGTTAAAAGTAATATCTTGTATATCTAAAAAGGGCAAATATTCTGATACTTGTCTCAAGATTTTCGCTTTTATTGCCGAGTGTGTTATAGAGTTGTTTTGTTCAAACAAAAATCTTCTCATCCCTACTCCAAAATTTGGATCCATAATTCTCTCACCGGGAGAAGTTAAGATTAACATTTTCAAATCTTGAATAATTGCAGCAACCTCTGTGTGGTTATTTGCATAACCATTAGCTGGATCTAGTGTAAGTGGCAAGACTGGGGATATATTAGACATGCATTATTTCCTCAAATATTAAATAGTATACAACGACAATTATGTTTTAAAGATAATTCTTGATTAAAAATTAGCATTTATTACATTTCACCCGGACGATCATCATCGGCAGGGGAGTAAAGACTATCATCAGGAATATCCGGTGATTCTTCTTCGGGGGCTTCTTCGGCATCAGACATGTACATCTGTACAATACTATCAAATAAACTAGTTGTTGCAAGTTTTTGGAACATCTCTGTCATGTGTATACCATTTACACTATACTTCTGTCCGTCGTCATAATCATTAGCGTAATCTAGATGATTGTTTTTTTCTGTGAATCCTGTACCATCAAAGGATAATGTTCCGTCATTGTAAAAATAAACATGTTCTTCTTTACGATATTGTCGTATTGCATCTCTAAGACTATCGCCTGCTCTTTTCTTTTGTCCATCATTTCCAGTTCCTGATAGATCATCATAACTAGCTTTTCCTAAAATGTTACTAGTGTAATTGTTTTTTGCATCTGATAGCCACTTGTCCCACAAGTCAGCCATACTAGGAGCTAAAAAGTTGCTTGTTGAAGAAGAAAACTCAGAACTGACAGAAGAACCTAAGCCGGATCCACCTGAGTTATTCAGCTTGGGCTGGATGAAGGTATCCCAATAATATGGCGCATTGTCTGTGCCTGTATGTTTTCTGGGTGAATTAAAATCCCATTCAAATACAGATTTGGCAAAGGCGGCATCGCCAAGTATAGAGTTAATAGAAATTCCTTCTTCTTCTAGAATTCTATTGATTGTGTATCCCAAGAATGCAATTGCACGGTTTATTACATATGTGAATTCAATACCAAATCTTACAACTTCTCGTGCTGGCCAGAACTTGGATTGACTCATAAAATCATCATACGTTTTCCTGCCAACACCGGGATGGAGTAGAGCTTCAAGGTAATAAATATAATGCCAAGTTAAACCAGAAGTCATGACGCTTCGAGGTGGTTCTCGTTTAGTCCCATCTTCGATTTCAAAGCGGTAACTATCGCGATAGCTGTGTGAATCACTTAAGTGTGTATAAACTAGCTCTATAATTGATATCATAAACTTTTTAAATTCTTCGTCGTATACTTCTATCTCGTATTCTTTTGTTGCCAAATCCGCATCTGACATCTGTGACGTCCACATATCCCGATCGTCGCCCGTGACTGCATCGGGGTGTTGTAAATTAACATTAAAGGCTTTGAACGACAATGTAGCTTGATGAATGGTGTCGGTGTGCGGAGGGAACTTGATCATCATGGACGCGTTCATATGACTGCCATTACGCAAAAAGCCAAGTCTAGAAAAGTCAGTAGTACCATCGTTAGGTATATCAATCTCATAAATACCATCTGGGTGGATATCAGAAGTGCCGGAGTTGTAGAGGCGATCGTCAAATAGTTGTTGAACTTTGATTCGGAATAAACGCACCCACTCCTTTGAGTAACTAACAATTTTTAAGTGTACGTTTTGTGATTTTTCCATTGCTTCTCTTGCTCGATCGGCGCGTCCTTCTAATAATTCTTCTGGGGATCCTCCAACAAATCCACCTGTTTCGGGATCTGCGCCGGGATTGATGTTTTTGCCTCTTTTCAAGTCAGATAGTTGTTTTCTTTCTTTAGGTTCCAAAAAAGATGTTGCTAAATAAGTTAGTCCTAGAGGGGTGATTGGTGGGCCGGGGGCTAATGGTATAACATTGAATGGCAATGCCATCAAAGAAGCAATTGGCGGCGGAATGTCCAAGCCAGATAGATTTGCCGTCTTTCTGATTAATGATGCTATTTTAGTATTTGGATCGAAAGTTTCAGCCATACCTTTCACAATGAGTGGCACTGTCATTAGTGCCATCTTTTTTGCTTTAGGGGAAAAGTCTGGACTAGTGCCGACGCCTTGAGACTGTTCTTCGACAATTGTATCGGTTTCAAGTTCAATATAATCAAATACTTCCTTTTCTTTTGAAAGAGACATTATTGCTCTTCTAATTGCGTTCTTGGTATCAGAAAATGCAAACACAACTTCTGGCTTTAACTGCTGAAGCTTGATCAGCATAGTCCTACGAATCAATGACAGATAACTATCAATTCTCATCCTATTCTTAAAAAAATCATGAACACCATATTGTTGTTTGTGAGAGTCGTCTGATGATACTGAAAGGTGTCTAATGACAGACTTTTTAATACCTTCTTCTCTTCCGTATTCCCTACCATCAATATTCCACAATTGACTTCCTTGTGTGCCTTTAAAAAGAGCATAGCCATCGCCCACATTTTCAGCATATGCTGAACTTTGAGTATCGATTATTGTCTCTGCAACGGGTAAAACTAAAATTCTAGGGTTTTCGCCTTGATTTGAATCAAACGTTTCTCCGGAGCCATCCAGATAATGCATAGAATAAGACAAAGTTTTAGTCATTTTTTCTACAAATACGGGCATTCGAGTCTTAAGATTCGGGGCTCTCTCTGCGTATGAAGTATCGTAGTCTCCAAACTCCATTGACGCTGCATAGTCCTGCCCTTCGTCATTAAATTTTGTTGTTAAATAAGCATAAGGTATTGTTTCGTCATCGGCATAAGTAGCAATGTCGCCCAATCTTCTGAAGAACCACTCAATCATATGAGGATTTTTTCTGTAATATCCTCCGGCACTGCCGAAGTCATAATCTAATTGTGTGCCTTCTACAACTTCGTACTCATCCAACAAATAACACAATCTAATTTTTATTGGAGAATTACTGCGGCGTTTCATTCTAGTATCTTTGTTCAAAAACTGTTCTCTTCCGTTATTGTCCAAGAATATTATTTGTACTATAAACCTACTGTTTTCATTTGGCTTGTTCCTGCCATACATGTATGTGTCGTACAGGTAAGGTATAAACTCACGTTCGGTACCAGAGAATATATTTATATTTTCCAATACTAAGTCCATAGTTCCTTTTACGGCATCTGGGAATACAATATCAAAATATTCATATAAATCTTTATAGATTTCTTTGATCGTGGCAACAAACTTCGGGGGGGCGGTTTCTGAGCCAGATCCAGAGCTTATTGGATCAAACTTTTCTCCAAATTCTTTCAGATAAAGTTCTTTAAATGTGGAAAAATATGATTCTTTTTCTCTAGACAATTCTATTGTCATATAATCATAAATAAAATTAATTAAATAATCACTAATCTCTTCTTCATAAACAACACTAGTGACAAAACAAGATTTCATCAAGACGTCTATTGTGTATATTCGAAGTGTCAAATAGATCAATTGTTTTGTCGAAGAAGACTTCAGTGGAGATTCATTATCATCTTTGATTTGACAATTCTCATTATAATCATCTTTTGCTGCATTTTTTGCTTCTTGTACGCCAAATAATTTAACATCTTCTGTTTCGAATAAAAATGCCAACATCTCGTTTGTATCAAAAAGTTGTGACTGCCCAATAGAACTCATCATCAATTGTGCTGTATCGCCAGTAAGTTGGGCAATTAGATCTAATTTTTCTCGTTCTGATGTTGGAGTATCTTGTGAAAAAGAATCATATCCATCTGCAATTAGCCCTATAAAGTTTGTATAAAAAGTGGGCATTGCGGAGTGCCATGGGTAATTCAAATCTTCTGATAAAATTCTTACAGAAAGTTGTTCTATGGATTCTCTGATGTTACTAGGGTAAACTTTTGGGACGGCAAGTCCTGCTGCCAGATCTGGTAATGTAACTGAAGTCTCTACATTTACACATCTAGGATTTACTAGCGCGTCTGCAGTTGGAAAAGCAATGCTAGTATTTCTCTCTGGAAATCCAGTGTCTCTTATATCCCCTCCATCAAAAGTGATTGTTGGGACTCTATCAATACTCTCCATCGACATTAAAGCTTGCATATTACCATCGATTTGGGTGGCGGCTTCAATGTCGAGGGTGCCATCGGTGGGGCGATCATCAAAACTAATTAAGCTTTCTGCTGCAGAGAGATTTATGAATTTTATTTTATAACCTTGTTTAAGCGAGTTGGTGGTTATTACTCTATCAGTTACAGACGGCGTAATATGCATTGCATCAGCCATGCCGTATCCACGAATATAAAATTCTGTGTTTATATATGAGTCTTTTAATTTGGGGATAGGCTTTAGGCTTTCTTGAACTTTTCTGACATATAGGTTGCCATCAATCGAATCATTAGTATTTTCTTCAATTTCATATTCATCGTTTACTTTTTTTAGTTCAAATTTTGATTCTCTAGACTTTACAAATCTTTTTTGCCTGTTCAGATAATATACTGGAGTTTGAGTACCAAAATAGTGATTTGAGAAATCCTGATTAAATATCCCCTTTTCTTCATCAAAATTATCTATAATGTTTGCAACAAAATCATATTCAATGTCAAATAATCCAGTTTTACTATCTTGATATCTGGCTGTTGGTACCGAATCATATTGAAACAATCTACATTTAACATATTCTTCAGAGCCCGTTGTCATCATCATCAAATCAGGAAAGCTAGTCGCTTCAGACTTATATTCCATTTCGATGGGATTAAAAATGGCATCAAAAGCTACATTATTAACAAAATTCATAGCAGGGATATCAGCAGCATTTGGCATAAAGGTGCAGGGATCTTCACTAAATGGTAAACTGTCGGCAAAATTATCTTTAAGACTACCAATTGCATCTGATAACGAGTCTTTTGTCTCTTCAACGATATCATCGATTAAATCACAAATCTCTTCCGGTGTGAAAGAAGAATATTTTGCCTCCAATGTTAATCTGATATCTCTCAAGCAATAAGGTATGCCATTGTTTTTACAAACTGCAACCATTACCTCTTTATTGTCATATGCAGCTTCAAGCTCTTCTATCATGCCTACGTCTACAAAATCAGCTATTGTATCCATTGCTCTTTTAAATGCAGCAGGAGTAAAGGCTTGTTTCAGCATGGGATCTGTTATAGCGCATGTCATGTTTTCAAAATCTTTTTTATTTGCTTGCCCTTTCATAACCCTTGTTAATTCTAAAGGCTTGAGGGTGTTGGACATATCATTGAAAATATTTTTGATATCATCCATGGATGGAGACAAGCCAGTTATGTCAACCACAGACGGATCGAAATCTGGATTAAACTTTGCGATATCAAATTTTAAATCCTCAAGCACCATAGAAGCAATTGCTTCAGCACTAGTGCCATCTGATGCATCCATGAGATCATTCATGTTAAGTCCGCCAAAATCTGGACTATCTACATCTGGCATATCCATATTCATAGAATCTAGGACGTTCTGTAAAACACCTTTGAAGGCAGTTATTAATCCCTTTTCAATACCATCTGCAATTGCATTTTCAATTCCTTCGACTGCGGTGCCGAAAACATCTCCAATGGCGCCAAACTCAAAGCTAGTAAAGTCAAAGCTAGGGTTAACACTTTTTATAGATGGCAAAGAAAAATTAACATCTTTTTTCTTACTTTCTAATTCTAGGTTAACATTTGGCACTTTGTTGAGCATCTTCTTTTTTGTCAAAGATAGCTTGTCTAATTCAATTTGAATTTTTGGTATGCTAGTAAATTTGTCAAACAAATCGCCGGGCGTCATTGAGAACTCAACACCACTAAAATCTGCCTTTCCGCCACCCGAAGAGTCTGGAACTCCATCCAAATAAGTACCCTCACTGGATCCTATATTGAGTTGCTTTTGATAATTATTGGCATCTGAGAATAGAATCTTAATAAATCCATCTACACTTTTTAACAATATACTAGCATCTATAGACTTTATAAAATTCATGATGCTTATTCTAAACATTGGCTGGCTAATAGAAACGGTAGGTAGTGTAACGGATGCCGAGCCTTCGAGGCATACATTCGTAAATTCCGGAAGTGATACACTTAGCATTTCGCACATAATCTGCTTTATAGCTTCAGCTTGAAAATAATCGCTTATTCTAAAATTCTTGTTTTGATATGCTGACAATAGAGAATTACAATCACTAATTCCATTTTCTAATAATTTTGCTTCTAAATTAGAAGTGCTTTGATATAAATCAACAAGCATTCCAGCTAAATTGCCAGACATATTGTAATGTATAAAATAAAACTCAATTGGATATTCTAATGATTCAAAATTACTTAACAAATCATCAATATTATTTTCCGATATATCCAAGAGATCGCATAATGTTATAGAAAACTTACTAAGCAATTGATCAGTCGTTATAAATTGATCTATAATGTCTAAAGAAATATCAGGAGTTAATGATTTTAAAATTCCTCTAAGTTTTATTTCGTTGATGTCTGGTGTGTTTAAGTTTTCTGTCATTTTGTCCATCACCAAATCAACTAAATCTTTAACAGATACTTTATCAAAAACCAGCCCATACAAAGAATTTAAGTCATCAACATTTGCCAAGATTTCTGGCAGGTTTGAAAGAAAATTATCCCCAACCACATCTCTTGATCTTAGTAATAATTCTGATGTTTTTGCTTTGAATTTGGGATCTTTCTTAAGGGATGACAAGTCACCGTTTTTTTCGCTATTCATTATAGTTAAATCGTTATAATCCGCAGAAATATTGCCTACCTCTGTCTCAAGTTGGCTTTTTGGAACTTTTATATTTCCGCTTTTTTGTGCTGGTGTTGTAAAGTCAACTTTAAATTCACCAGCAAGAAAATCATTACATAAATCCATCCATCCAGTGCCGGCTAATGATGCTGACAATATATCTTTATGAGATATTAAAATTTTTGATATCAAAGGGTTGATTTGGGTGGATATTGTTTTGAGTCCAATGATTAAGAAATCTCCATACGGATTGAAATGCAAAACATATTCAAGCCTAAATGTTTCTTTATTGAAGCCCAATTCAAATTTTGACTCACCTATGTTTTCCAAAGAGACTTCATTATCTGATAAGAACTTTTTAAAATTTGATAAAAAGTTTCTTATTTCACCAGAGTTTTGAGCAAAATCAATACCAACTAATGAACCGCCAAACTTTGAAACGTCTAAATTATATTTTTCCAAAACTTTAATTAAATCCAAAATTGTTTTTTCAAACTCTTTTCCTTTAATACTGACAGCGATGAAGTTTTTGTGAATATTCTCTACTCGAAAATCTTCAAATGACATGCTCTTGAAAGCATCAAAGTACTTTTTTAAAACAGAAAATTTAACTAATATACCTTTGCATGGGCGTGTAGGAAAATAAGGATCATGCATTTTTATCAAACCAAAAGGATTAAGTGCAAACTCATTCAATTGGGATTCAGTAGCCACTTTTCCATAGTGTTCTACCATTTTAGTTATAGCTGTAAGTTTTAGATTGGATATATTATCTTCCAATTCTTGCTTATTTGTAAAGCGAGAGTCTAAGACGATATTTATAGAGTTTCCTTCGATATAAGGCATGCCCAATTTTGCATTTTTTATTTTTATCGGGTTGGGTACAGAAACCTCTTCTTCTTCACCAATTATCTGTTGTGCTGGATCAGCAGTGTTTCCTCCATCAACATCTGGAGCCAAAAAACAAGATCTCACAAAAACCTCTTCTGATGCCGTTGTTGTGTTGTAAGAAACTTTACTTAATTGGAAAAATTTTCCTAAATTTGGCTCTATCAAAGTGACAAGGGCATCTTGTGAAAGAGTACCTATGGGATTTTTTAATGATTCTGTAGATTCAAAAATCTCTGTCTGAATTAAAACTTTGTATGCTGTTTCGCTCATTCGTGTTGTCCTTAATTTGTGTTATTAAAACTGCTATTTATATACCTTTTACCGGAAACTGAATAGTAAGTTTGTTTATGAAATTTTGTATTTGTTCTGAATTTGACTAAATCCGGAATTGTTGTTGTTCCATGATCCATAACTACAGTGATTCCTGCCGGTATTAAAGTTTCAGAAGGTGCCGTTGGGGTACCAAAAAAAGCTGTTATATGTGTGTGCGCCATTACCTTTGCATTAAATTTAAGCTGATATAAAATTGCTGACTGTAATATACCAGCTAGTTTATCAACATAATTAGTCAATCTGCGCAAAGATGTGTTAAGATTGTCTCCCAATGGAATTGGCTGTAAATTACTGTCGTCGTTACCAGCAATTAGATCAATACCAGACACACTTAAAATGTCTTCTCCAGTAGAATTCTTTACATCAGTTCCGGTAACTAATTTTATACCTTCTCTTCCAATAAGTCGCATTGCATCTGATTTGAATGCCATTCCAGATCTTGCTTTTGAATTTCCGACTTTACCATCCACTAAATCAAAATTATCGTCAATATCTGTTTTTTGACTAATATAAATTCTTGACGCGTCTAGTTTAAAATCTGGATTTGTTCTTAATTCTTTTCCAGACTGATCTACTTGACATGGATTATGGGACATTCTTCCAACTACGATATCTATTGTTCCAGCGCCAGAGTCACCTCTTCCACCATAACCAGAAAGCAAAGAAGAGGGGCGATCTTTTCCAATGATTATCTGTGCATTTGTACCATTGTCAAGCACTTTTTCTGATTCTGACTGTACAAATTTTGGTTTGGGCTCAATTGTTCTAGAATTCGCAGTCCCTCTGCCAAGCAAGCCCTGCAAGTATGTTGGGGTTGATTCCAGATCTTGTCTGATTTTTTCACTTAGTCCTTCTAAGTTTAAGGCGCTTTTTAATTTTGACACAATTTTACTCCAAAATAATTAGTTTACAACAAACTTTATATTAAGATATTGTTATATCTATATCGATATGTGAACATGTTGCTGATAGGCTTCTACGACTGGACGTGCTCCTACCTCTTTTGCAGCCTCTACAACCGCTTGTACGAATTTAGACTGATTCATTTGAGCTATTGTGGCGCCATCTGAATTCATACCCTCTGCGTTGATATGACTCCAAGTATGTACATCAACACCCCTTCCTTTAAGGTGAGCAGAACCACCGCCATCTACCTCAACACGCTTTTTAACCGCTGCTACAGCGTCAGCAAAGTTTCCTGCATGGTATGCGTTAACAACTGCCTTAGTCCATTCTTTGTTTCCATATAAACTGTATACAGCGCTGTCACCACCGCCGTTTTTGATTTTATCCCACATGAGTTCAGCTTGTTTTTCATAGGTTCTAGCTGTTGAAGTGAGTCGTATTTTCTTGGGGTTAGAACCGGTGAAACTTGGAGAGTTTGCAGGTAATCTTCTATAAACTGCAGCAGAAAACTTTTCCATAAATTCAAGAATTACATTGTTAATAGCTGCACTATTGTTGGCTGTCCATCCTAGGTTTTGGTAATTCTCAATCGAATCAAATCTGAAAGATGGAGGTTCAACTGCGGCGGAAGAGCCACCTGCCCCACCCGGCCCACCGGGCTCAGGGCCCGATTGAATTGGGGTACATTGCATACCGGGTTTTGACGCGAAAGCAGAGGGGCTAGATGCTGCAGGGGATTGTCCATCACCAGAGCTTTCTCCGCCGTTTGCGGCGGTGCCACCTGAAGAAGTGCTGGTTGCTGCGTTATTAAAGCTGGGTTCTTGTATCACTTGATCAACAACTGTTGAAACAATATCTATAACATTTGATAAATTAGTTTTTTGAGTGTTCGACTCACTATTTAGGAACCTTTGCTTTTGTACATCGTTTATCTCATTATCAGAAGTAATTTCTGTTGCTTCTTTTATCGCTTCTGCTACGTCATTTTTTAATAAACTGTAATTCATAAAAAGCATAACATGCTTTACAGTATCAGCCCCAGAAGGCTCTATAAGTTCATTCTTAATTGATCTGATGTTGTCTTTTAAAATATCTAAATTTCTTTCGCCGGCGATGCATGGATCGTCTGGGGTTGACAAGAAATTAACACCACCTAAATAATAAGAAGGATAAAATTTGTGTCCATCGGCTTCTTCTTGATACAATCTAGATAAATTATCTGGCTCACCAGTTGCATCTACTAATCGTTCTTCTAATGTACCGGGGGCTGTCAAGACATCATATATAATCTTATATGGGCTAGCTTCATTGTTCCTTATAAAGTCAAAATAGTTGTCAGTTAAAAATGTTCTATTTTGTCTTGTTGGAAAATAGTCGCGTCGTAAATATTTTGTTTTCTCTGTTGCTATTACATAATATGATATTCCTAAGTTTTTACAAAAATTATCAAACACCATATCGTGCCTCTCTATACTAAGATCGTTGTGAATCAAGTGGTGTGTTATAAAATCAACTTTTGTAGATTTTGCTATGTCAGCCATAAAGACAAAGTTATCATGAAACTGGCTGTCGTTTGTTATTTCTATAGAGAGTCCAACATCAATATTAACTCTTTTTAAGTTTTTTATCAATTTCTTAATTCTAGAAACATCTCTTACTCTTGTTTCTGATTCAGCGACAGAAAAACATACTGTACTTACCTTTTTACCAAGTAAAGTTTCAGCACAGTTTTCAACATTTCGGAAATCAGACATAGTTCTCAGTTCTTCAATTGTAATAAAATATACATTACCTTTATAATTTTCGATATCTTTGACAAGATCTGTTACTGGTGCTGGTGCACCGGTAGAAAATTGTGGATTTTGATGATACGGTGTACCAAGTCCAGTCGATGGAGGTGGAGAAACAGTTGTAGACGTATCTAACGATCCTAGAGGATAATTTATACCTTGGGTTGAACTTTCCGAAGTGGGCGAATTAATCGCTGAGTATTGTTCGGGACTAGATGTCTGGCTGTCACCAGATGGTGCTGTCATGTTTAACGGAGGGGCTGCGGAACCTTGTGTCCCTGTTGCTGTACAATTTCCTCCAGCGTTTGGGTTTTCGTTCGAATTTAAAGTCTCTATAACAAATGCGTTTCTAAAATTATTTTTATCTGCAAAATCTAAAAGAACAATATCACCAACTGCGGGTGCGCCTTTATCTTTCTTCATTATGGCATATGGGTGTACATTAATCGCTAGCCAATCGTCTGGGCCTTTAGGCTCTGGTAAATGGGCATGCATTTCTGGGATTCTATATCTGACTTCTATATAATCTGGTATAGCTCCTTTTTCCATAAATTGATAAAACATCAAAGGATTTCTCCAGAACATTGCCATAACGTCTGGTTCTCTAATCTCCAAAACGACAGCATTCATTGCGCCGACTTGTTCAAAAGCATCGGCTGCGAAAGAATCTTTTATTACCTTTTTTATCTCACTAAATATCGATTGCCCATTCTCATCAAAAGATTTTTTTGTCTTTTTGGGGCTAATGCTATTAATCTGATCTGGTGGTGGAATAAACTTTGACATGCATTATTTCTCCTTATCTTCTTTACGGATCATATCGTATATATCATCTTTATCAGTTCCGGAAAAAGAAAATGATGAATCTTTTTTCTCATCTTTTTGTATCAAACTAGCTAATTTTACAAGCTGCTCATTTGATCTTTGCAATGTTTCAACGTATTTAGCTGCAGCAATGCTAACTTCTTTGTGATTATGTTCGCTTGCTGCAGCTATTTTGATTAAATCATTCAACAATTCCTGAGTTGTTTCACGATCTTTTCTGATGTTTTTGACTGCTTCTTCAATAAATTTGTTTAATCTTTTTGACATATTTACTCACCATTTTCATATCTCGTCTTAAAATCAGAGTATTTAATTCTCATTTTAGATAATTGAGCAACGATCTGCTTTGTATTCAAACCAGTTATCTCTCTCAAGTATAAGTAAATAGCTTTTTTGTTAAATATTTCCAACTTGTCAGCATTCTGCATAAGAGTCTTTATAGCTTCATATACTTTTTTCTCATTTGGGCGCATAGATACAGAATCCCACGAATCTATTTCTTCTCTTAAAAGTCCCATAAATTCTTCTCTTTCTCTGTTTTCATGGTAAGGATCTTCAGCATACAGTTCTGTTCCACCTATCTTATCCATCGAGAGGTAATTTTCCATTGAAACTTCTCTTCTATTCTTTTTAGCATTCTTTTTAACTTGAGCTATAAACCAGTTTTTCGTAATTACAGAAAAATAGGAAAAAGCTTTTGATCCTTTACTTGGATCATACTTGTGTAAAATTGTAACTAACATAACTTTACAATCAGATTGCAATTCTGCTATGTTGGGAAGTGAAGTAAACTTATAGGTATATACTATTTTGTCTACCATTTCATCTAACGCAGGGTGTATTAATGTTTCATAAAGCTCTGTCTTTCTTTTAAAGTCTGTTATGTTGTTGTATTCTATAATCGCATCTTCATGTACTTGTGTGAAATACATTCTCTTAGTGCGAGGCTTTCTAGTTCTCTTCTTTTTCGTTGTCATTTTCTATATCCTCCATATCATCTTCGTAAACAACCATGACTTTCGAATATTCTTCGATATCATCTGCAAGCCTCTTCATGTGCTCGACTAGAGCAGTGATTGTAGGATCACCATAAAAAGACTCAACCCTATTTATTCCTCTTAGGTGAGTCGCAAATTCAATGAGCTTAGTTCTAATCTCCATAAACTCATCTTCAACGTTAATTAAATTGCGTAGAAGTTTATAAATATACCAAATCACTAATACATTTACTAGCACAGAAAACCCCAATAATATTTCTGTAATCATTTTTTCACATCCTTCATTAACTCTTTTTTATATTTCTCTACTTCTTTCTTTGTTTCTTCTATTGTATTGTTGACAACGGTACCAACACTCTCAGAAGGAGAAACATAAACATCTCTGAGGCTAGCTGGAATTCTAACAACTTTTGGAGAACCACATATATTGCAACTATTGTGTTCTTCAGTCATTCCATGCCATATCTGATACATACTATCACATTCTTCACAGTGATAGTTGTAGTTCGGCATTATTCCTTCTCCGTTCTCAAAATGGGAGGATTTGT
>MDTB01037386.1_pt1 | contig 16592 bp, 9 predicted proteins | sample 811161 | NCBI WGS metagenome assembly MDTB01 (sample SAMN05326650, study PRJNA326480) | marine metagenome | isolation source: seawater | place: Mediterranean Sea | collected 2009 | reverse complement strand
TTTACAAGTTTATTTACAATACCTTCATTGTTTTTTACGATATTATTTTTAGCTTTTGTAATTTGAATTTCGGAGCTTTCAGGGTTTTTGATAATTTTTATTAACTCTTCGTTTTTTTCGGAAGCTTGTATATTTTTTTCAGAAACGTTTTCTGTTATATTTAAAATTCTTTCTTTAGCGTTTTTAAATTCACTTAAGAACCCTTCTTTAGCTAAATTATATTCTTCTTGGCTTATTTCATTAGCAGATAGCTTTTCTTTTATGGTATTGAATCTTTTTACTTGTAATTTTTTTAAATCTGCAAGAGTGTTTATTTGAGTAATATCATCAGCAGATAATAATTCATATACTTTATATACCTCGCCTATTTTTTCTTTCAATAAGCTTTCTTGCTCTTTTATTTTAATATCAATTCCAGAAATAACATCTTGATCAGAGGCTGTTGACTTTTTATTTTCAAGATTATATATATTTTTTATAATAAAATTAATTTCTTTTTTATTTGAATTTGGCCTAATTGCCGCGAGTGTTTTTAAAACTTCAGGCGCAAACATAGCCGCTCCTAAAGTTGTTTCTGCAGAAATAGGATCTAAAGCTACTGCTCCAGCAGCTATTAAAGAGCCTAAGTTAGAAGAAACTCCTCTTATACCAGCACCTCCAAAAAATCCAGCCGCTCCCGATTCAAAACCTTCTTCGCTAAATATAGCGTCAACCATTTTTTTCGTAGATTCAGAAATGCTATTACCAGCACCTTGGCTATCGTTAAACGCCGAAAGCCCGTGCTGCCCCATTTCGGTAGCAGCTTCGGTTCTTCCTGCTGTAAACATTGCTAAAGCAGTTTTAGCTCCTGGTTTATTTACAACTTTATCTGTTATTTCTTTGCCTAATTTAGGTGGTGATATTACATTACCTACTTTTGTTCCTTTAAGTAGCTTTCCAAATGAAAAAAGTTCAAGACCTGTTTGAGCTGTTGAAACTAAAAGGGGTGTTAAAGTTTCGTCTTTGCCTTCATTTATAAGAGTATTTAAATCAGTATTTAAATTTTTAGCTTTAGCTTCGTTAAAGTTTACATAATTTTCAGCCAAAAAATCTGTAAAATATCCCATACCAGCTGTGCCTAATCCATATATAACAGAACCTCCTACGCTAATAACATTGCTAAAAATAGCAGCCGGAACTTTTGAAGGATCCTTTCTATATGTAGCTATAATTGGTAATATTTGTTTTATTTTGGCCTGCTCCTCTTTGTATTTGGCTATATTATTTATACGGTCATTGTCGGTATTATAGTTTGAGATTTCATTGAAGAGAGCATCAGCAGCTACTATTAAAGCAGCATTATCTTCTCCTGTTATAGAGGGTACTGTAAATTGAGCGGCTTCTTTAGCGTCTAATTTAAGATTAAACAAAGCATTTTGTATACTTTCTCTTCCAGATGTATTAAGAACAAACTCATCTAATGCTTTCGTTTCAGCTAAAAACCTATCTGCTTCCTCTTGCTTCTGCTCAATAGTTTTAGGATTTGCTGGAACTAAATAATCAGTTTTAGTTTTTTGAATATTTTTTTTAAGATTTTCTAAATCCAATGAAGTAGCTTCCGAATCTAAATCCATACTCGGTTGATCGGGTACTGCAGTTTCCTCCACAACCGCACCCGGAGTTGTGGGAGTTGTCTTTCCCGGCTCTTCAAATAAAGTAGCATTAGGGAATTTTACAAAAAAATTTTCTTTTTTATCGGGCGATACTTTATATTTTTTGCCGTCTACTATATAAATTTCAAACATAATTATTGGGATGTAAAGAAGTCTTCGTTAATTTCTTCTGTTCTAGATTCTTGCTGGCTAGCAGGACCGATTCCTGTTGCGCCCGTTTGCGTAATATTTATAGGTAATCCTATATAGTCAACATTTTCTCTTAAACCAGCTAAATCATATAATGTGCGTAAGCTTTTTTCAGTATTTAAGTTTATAGTTGCAGAAACAAATTCAGGATCACTGGGTTGAGATTTATATCTTATATTAAATATGCCTCTTTCTAAATCAACTGGCGATACGTCAACTTGACTGCCAAGCAAAGTTTTAATATTTTCAAAGGCGCCTCCTCTTAATTTGCCGTTAGTAAAATCTGAAAAAGCATTGGTAAATGCATTGTCAAGCCTTTCTTTTTTAGCTTTGTTTTCCTGCAATGTGAAACGCTGAGCAGTGGTTAAGTCAGTTTTAGTGACGTCGGCTGTTTGTTTTTGAGAATACTGCTTATAAAAATCAGCATGAGATGTTTGCAATCCTTCTAATAGCTCATCTGCTATTAATTTTCTTGCCTGCCCATAATCTTCTTTATTTATAGCATTCAGTATAGCAGGCGTCCTTAAGCCCTCCGCTGTAGTAAATCTAGGATCATCATCGTAAACAAGTGAAAGTAATCTTTCTTTACCCCCTTGCGATAAAGCAACTTGAATTCTTCTTGCGTATAAATTTTGCTTTGAATCAAAAGTTTTACCTTTTAAAGCGTCATTTTCTATAAGCACAGCAACTTTATCAATTTCATTTTGCACTTGATAATCTGGTGAATAAAAATTACTTATTGCCCCTTCAGAATAATTAATATCTTTTCCATTTGTATTAAATATTAATTGGCCGTTTTGAATTTTTAATTTTCCTCTACCTGTAAAAATATTAGCAGCATTTTTATAATTGCTTTGCTCACCGATAGTATATCCTTTAGAAAGGTTCCCGTCATCAACAGCCTTAATATATTCTTTAGTATCTTCTTGAAATTGATTAAGTTGATTGTTTAAATTGGTGAAGTTGTTTTGAATATTCTGTAATTCATTTAGAGTATTCATATAATTAGGATCGCTCGAAGACATTTGAGCTAGTATAGCGGCTTTATTTGAATATAGCTGTTTTTGTTCTATTAAATATTTATTTACATCAGCTTTCATCCAATCCGGTATTTTGGTGATAGCATCAACATTAGGTATTTTAGCAATATATTGTTTTGTTATATTGTCAATTTCATTTTTTTCGTCTTCTAACTTTTGTAATATCCCTAACCCAAGCTCTAGGCCTTTTCCAACAGCTCCGGCTATATCAGGTTGAGGTTGTCCGCTAACCTGTCCTATTTTAAAAAAATCTATTCCTTTAGCCATTTTACTGTCTTTTTATTAATGGAGATGGTTGTGGCAAACTTGAAACTTGTAGAGGATCAGTTAAAACATTTGCAAATGGATTTAATGTTTCAGACACATTAGGCATACTGTTTGCTAAATCTGGTAGTTGGCCTGTAGAAGATAAAGCGCCGGTAGCTCCTCCAGCACCTTTGGCACCTTTAAAAGCACCGCCAACTGCCATTGATGCTAAACCGGTAACTCCACCTATTAAAGATTGAGTTGCTTGCTGCCTAGCTTGATCAGCTTGTTGTTTTCTACCTGCTGCCATCTGCAATAAATTACCTGTTTTTTGAGCTTCCATTTGTTGCGACAAATATTCTCCCTGCGCTCTCATTTGCTGTGCTTTCATTTCTCCCTGAGCTGAAAGTAATTGATTTCTTTGTTCTTGCTGCCCTATATTAGCGGCTGCGGCTTGTGCTGCCTGAGTTTGTTGATTAGCTAAACTTTGCGCTAACGCAGCAATACCGCCTCCACCAGCACTCGCGGCCATGCCACTAAGTATATTTGCTGATGATTGTTGAGATTGTTGTCTTGCAAAATCAGCCGCTTGAGTATTTACTGTAAGATCTTCAAAAGCATTTGTAACATTAGCATATGGATTAGAAGTATCTAAAGCCATGTATCTACTTTTCATTTGGTTAAATTCAGCTTGCGCCGCACGCTGTTCACGCCGACGTGCTCTTCCACCAATTAATCCCTGAGCTATACCACCTAGAGCGCTAGCTGCTCCGCCTATGACTGCTAAAGGTAATGCCATAATTTACTATATTTTTATGTTATTTTAATTACGTGTTTATTAACTACTTAACGACACTTCACTTCCAACTGAATACAATTCTTTTTTATCTGTAGCCGTATTTGTCATTGTTATTTCAGCGTAGTAGCCTAAAATACCTGACGTGTTGAATCTATTGTCTTTTGCAAAATAGCTAAACGCATTTGTAGGTGCCGCATCTAAAGTTATAGTGTTACCTGATATACTTTGCACAGTTCTAACGTTATCATTGCTATTGTTAAATACTTTGTCACCAACCTGAATTGCGTTGTTTAGATCAGTAAACGTTGCATCATTTGATGATATACTCGTTGGTGTACCTAAGCCTTGCACGTTTAATGCTTTTAAATCTAAGCTTGCTTTTGTAGCTTGAGTATTGCCAGATATATAATTGTAGTATATGCCCTCTTTTTTTACAAAGCTAGATATAAGGCCTGTTTGCTTATCTGTAACAACACCAAAATAGCTAGAATTACTATTTAATGCACTTTTTACTGACCACCCGCTGTCGCCTTGATAGTTTAATGTTCTAAAGTTTTTTATATTACCTGGATTTCCATTTAAATAAAATGTAACTTCTGAATCTGTTTTGGCACCATAAAATGTATTTCGAGTAGTATTATCATGTTTATATATATGCCCGTCTTTAAAAGTATAATACATATTATTTAAACTAATACCGCTTTCAGGTATAAAACTTTTTCTACTAGGCCACCCGTTTACACTTTCAGAAAATGAAACCGTATCATCACTAAACGTTATATTATATTGCCCTTTATTTTCATCAAAAGAACCAATAATAAGGCCCGTGTTAGAAGAAAGCTTATCTTTAAAATAATCTTTCATTCCATAATTTGATATTTCAGTAACGCCGTCTATAGATAACCTCAATACTTTACCTCTATTTTTATCTGTAAAATATGCTCTATAAGTATGGTCCACGAAGCTTTCAGGATTTTTAGATATACCATAAGCACCAAATGTTGGTGGTATAACAGCTTGTCCTAAAACTAAATTTGTAGAAACTAAATTAGGATTGCCGTCTGCATTAAAAAGAGCGTCTTTGTTTGCAAATATTTTTACAAGCTTATCTTCACAAAATGCAATAATATCGGTGTCTCTTGTATGTAATAGTTGTATTGAGCCATATTCTGGATTTAAATCTTTTGTAATTTTTTCTGCTATAATAAATTGATTTAATCTATTAATACCATTTTTACTATTGTATATACCCGAATATATTAATCCAGTTTTTAGCGTTTCTTCTTGGTAATTATCTTCAAATGTAGTTGAGACCCTTACGCCCTTGCCAAGCGTGGGTGCATTAAAGTCGTCTCTGATTCTATCAGATTCAACACCATTGCCAAAGCTAAAGCAATTCATGTATGAAAGCTTTTTAGGCGAAGACAGGGATGCTATTGGGTACGTTTTTGATGTTTCGTAATATATATCAAGCACACCGTTTTCAGCCTCAACTTCAAAAACAGGTGGATTGTCTAAGCTGTCTAAATCATCATTAAGTTTTAAAACATCTATTTTGGTTATTGGAGCAGCCTGCTGTGCAGATACAGGCTTTAATACAAAAGCTAACCCTCTATCTAATGTCATTGTTACACCTAAAGATGCCGTATAACCTGTTATTAGTCCTTTAGTAACTTTTTTAAGTTCATATATTTCAGCATAACTGCCCGTATGCCATATTCCAGCGGAGCTAGGAACATGCCCTCCTCTTCCTAATCTTATATAATTTCCTTTTCTTAATGCTGATAAAAAAGCTTGGCTATCGTAGTCAGACTCCAAAGAATCGCCGTCAGTGGTGTTGTACTGTTGAACAGTTCTAATAGTAAACTCCTGTATACCAGTAGTGCTCGCAGGCCCCCAAAGACGCTCACCCCACTGCCCGACAGCGTTTGTTCCGTCATATGCCTCGCCGTTTATAAACTTAGTGTCTATAATACTTAATTTATTTATATCAAATGTAAAATTAAGTAGCTCATTTATTAAAAATGAATTTGCATCAACTTTTACAAAAAATTTATTTTGAAATTTTAATTTATTACCTTCATTTTCTGTTACAACAATTATACTAACACTGCTGTATTGAGAGGCGGCGTTGTCGGGATCATCATAAATAAATTCAATATCATTGCCAAAAGGAGATGCTAAAGTTATAACAAGATCGGTATGAACAGTGTTATCGTCACTTAAAATAGGGCCTGCTATTTCATATGTTTTACTAGTTTGCCCTCCTTTTACAAATTTTATTTTTTTACCTGCAACTAAATTTGTTGCAGCGCCTGGACTCACATCTTCTGCATTAGCGTTGTCTTCGCCGCGAGCTCTTGACAATATAAAAGAAGAATGCCCTTCTACAGGTGTTTTACCCGGCCACCTTTCAAGTTGGTCATTACCTGTAACATTGTTGTCATCGGCTGACTGGCCTTTTCCAAATTGTATTGCGGTTATTTTATAATTTTGCTCAAAATCAGTAGCTAAAAAATCAGGAGGATCATTATCAATATCTATTATTTTGAACCTATTGTTTTTGGATTTATAAGCTTCATTTTTACCATTTTTTTTCAAAATTAAATAATCATCTTCAGAAATTTTATTTCTTTCAGATGTTGGAAAAGCTAAAAATATAAATCCATTATCTTCATCTTGATAAAAATTAGCCAATACTAAATTATGATATGGTTCCGACACCTCTTTAACATAATATTTAAAATGTGTAGCTTCAGTAGGTGGCGTTACAGAGGTTGATACTTGTATTTGAGATAAAGCATCTGAATCTTTGTATTCTTTATTTATAATACCGGTTTTATTACTAAAAACAGGTGTTTGTCTTCCGTACTTATCTTGAAAAACAATGCCAACTTGATACGACCTGCCCGATTTTATTGAAAATTTTTGAGAAAATGTATCGTCAGTCCTTGTTACTAAACTTGTTGTAAAAGTTGGAACATCAGTAAAGTTAAAGTTATGTTTATAATTTCCGTATATAAGTCTATTTGCAACAATTTCTTGAGATTTAGCAATCCTGGGGACGCTATCAAACGGTCTTAATAATTGATTCGACTCTATAGCTTTAAATATTTGCTCATCTTTAATTTCTATTTTTTCATCAAAATCACCATTTGAATCTAATTTTAAAGTATCTGCAATATATATATTTGAACTAACAGAGTCTTTATATAGCACCTCTATTTCTTCAATGTCGGCCTCGTAAGTATTATTAGCAGGTGTAATTTTACCAGCACTGACCGAGCCCGCAAATTCATCTGCCCATCCTTTTATTTCTATTTTTCTTATTGTATTTTGTAACCCTAAATTATAACCTTTTTTTGAGTCATAATCAAAATCACCCGGTTTAAAAGAGGGGTAAGAAAAGGGCGACATGGTAGAGTACTGCCCGTTTTTATATTTATACCTATAAGAAAAGTAAGTAAATTTTAATTCAAAAAGCGGAGTGTCCTCTTCTAAAATAGCATCATAAGATACACTATCACTTTGAATATTTGAAGATTTTGTTAAAAGGGTCGCGTTAAAGTCTTTATTAGCTGTATCTACAGAAGTTATTTGTATTCTAGCCTCTGATTTTTGTATTGTTTTATCAGCAGCAGTAAACTCTCTTGTTAAAGAAATTATATCATCTACCGCATAATTAGCTATTGTGCCTGCACTTGTGCCATCAGAGCTTATTATTAAATCTGTTATTGAACCATTAATATTTATATTATTGATATTTATATTACCACTGCTAGCGTTGTTACCGCCATGGGTCCCGACTCCCCCTACCAAACTTTCGTCTAACGTTGCAAAAACAGGTGCATTTAATGGGTCTTTTTTAATAACAGTAATTCTATCCTCTGATAAATGATCAGTGGTAGTATTAAAATCATTATTACTTTTTCCTTTCCAATAATTTATATCAATTTGTTTTGGCTCATTTAAATTGTCAGTAAAATATAATATACCATCTAAAATATTTAAACCAGTAATATAATTATCCTTATTTGTGCTAAAATTTAATATAGAGCCTGTGTCTACAATAATAGGACTAACTGTGGATCCATTAAGCTCAACTATAAGGTCTTTTGAGGTAGAAGTAATAAACCAATATATTTTATCATTTTCAGTGTCTCTAACGCTTCCTATGCAACTTGCATTTGTTAGCGAAATACTGTCTAACGCACTGCCATTTCCTAAAATATTTTCTAAAGTTCCAACATCAGAACCTTCTGAATATGATACGCTTATATTTAAAGCGTCTCTATACTCGCCTTGCGGTAAAAGTCTTTCGTCAAGGTCTTTATTCATTTTACCCTTGACAAACAGGTTCTTTAATTCTGGCATATTTTAGTGTTTAATCCATTTAGATTTACCTCGTAATACTTGCGCTAGCTCTTCAGATTTTATGTTGGACAGCCTTAGCTTAGCCTGCCTAACAGCTGCAAATTTTTCTTTTTTAAATCTGGCAATCATATATTCAGGTGTATTTGCTCTTGTAGAAAGAACGGCATGCGCAATGCTTTTATACATTGCTTCTTCTGCAAACTTATGTACAAGTTTTTCTTCTGCCGTCGCAACCCCGTCACTTATATATTTTAGTGTTATAATCTTACCGCTTAAATGTCCCGAAAAGAATATTTTACCTCTTGAATTATCTATAAAAAATGACCCGTTTGCTCCCATAAATTCAGGGTCAGATCCGAATCTTCTACCGTGCAGTGCTTGAAAAGTTCTGTCATCTTCTAAATAAAAATCATCTTCAGATAAGCTTTCTGTTTCAGCATCCTTAAACCGCTTAAATGTTTCAGACTCATTTGCTTTCAATAGTTGCCCGCTGCTGTCAAACAAATAGTTATAATTATTATCTTGCAGCAAAGCATTGGGGTTACCTGTTACTCTTATAGGGTGAATCAATCTTTCAACACCGGAGTTGTCTATAAATGATAACTTTACATACCCTACATAATCATGTGGTAATTTCATTTCTAAACTTGTAGGAACCTCAATTTCTTGAGACTTTTCACTTCGCAGTGTATCGTAGCTTAATTCTTGTATTGCTCTTTGTGCAAAAAATAATACATTATTTCTTTTTACTTTTGGTACAATTTTTTCTTCACCTACATATGAAACCATAAAGTTATTTACAATGTCAGCCAATGTTATATGCTGATAGTTGCCCAACTTATCTTCGGCGTTAACTTGAACTACAGTTATTAATAAGCCATTTTTTGGCGCACCTAAGTTTGCGCCGCCCTCTAATACATCTGTATTGTTTGTATTTCCAGAAAATGTTATTGTTGGTGAAGTGTAGCTATAGTTATTAACATTTATTTCTTTACCATTTACAAATATATTTAATTCATTTTTATTGGATGGCAAAGGATTAAACATTGTTTCTGTAAGAACAAATGCAGTCAGAAGACCTGTTCCGGTGAAGTTTGTACTGTTATTATAATAACGTTCGTGTGTTATATTGAGTAATGCCATTTATTATGCTTTTTCTTGTTGAACGTTTTTTACATCTTCTGCTGTGCCTATCTGATATAACCCAGGGTCTTTTAATACTATGCCGGCCATGGCTAATATTTTTATAACGAGCTCAGTTTCTTCTGAAGCGTGTAATTCAAAATCAGTTGTTTTAGAGCTAGCGCCATCATATAATCCAGTTGTAACGTCATAACCCCATTCAACTTTTTCAGGAGCTTTTATATAATTACAAGTAACATTTGCGGTTTCATTACTAGTTATGCTATCAGCATAAACCTTGATCGCGTTTGTTTCACCGTCTCTTATATATATAGGAAAATTATTTGATGGTTTTGATAAAGGTGAGTTTTTAATATATAGCCATTCTTTTTGGGACACACTTTCGGCTTCTATATTATTATACATTACACTGCCAAGTCTATATACATCATTTGGTAACGTAACGCCGTTGGTTACGGTCTGACGTGCTTTTTCAAATAAACTAATTTTTTCTTCTAAAATATTCAGCATGTCAGAATATTCCGTACCGTTTCCTGGGATTCTTGCGAACTGGTTTAAGTCATAAAAGTATTGCTCAAATATATCTAATTGAGCTTGGTTCGCCATATAGTTAAATTCCTGAGGTGTAATATAACCCCGCTGCTCTTTATTTGTAATTGCTAATACCCTTTGGTATACAGTGTTTATGCTTACACTCATTTTATAAATATTTTAGGTTAGGCCCACTGATATGTAGGCCTATACCTAAATATCACTTATTTTAAACGTTTTTCAACTGATTGGTATACTTCTATACCTTCATCTGTTTTAAAATATGAGGCTAATGCTGAATATGGGTTTTCATCAAATGGTACAGTAATAAGTTTTCTGTCATTTGAGGCCCAAGTAAATGTGCGCTGATCATTTGAAAGCTTAATAATGTTTTGCTCTACTGCTTTAATCCCAATGTTTCTAATATTAATATTTTCATCATTTGCTAATTCTAAAAATAAACTTGGATTGTTTCTAGCAAATACTAGCAAATCTCTTTTTATTTCTTTTGATGTCATTTTAGAAATACTGTTGCCAAGCTCAGTTCGCATAATAGCTTCTGCATGGTCAATGTCAACCGATTTAGCGGCGTTTAAAGCTTCAATTTGTAATTCAATAATATCAAGTTCATCAACAGCCTCCTGTGTTGAATCGAACTCTTCGTAAATTTTATTTCTTAGTGGATGATACAAAGATAAAAGTTTTTGTAATACTTGTTTTGATCTAGGAACAAATAAACTTCCTTCTTCAAAAACAATATGTGATAATCTAGCATCACCTTTAAACTCATCAACAAATGGTGTTCGCTGATTAGTTGTGTATTTTAATTCTCTTTCGTACCCTTTTTCTTCATCAAAATAATATATACCTCTTGATTTTAATGAAAATGTTATTGGTGAAAAATTATTTTTTAAGACGTAAATTCTGTCTTTTACTTCCCATTTAGGGGCAGCTACTGCTGCTTTTTCTTTTTTTGCCATGATATAATAAAATAAAAAAATTAAAAATAAAGCCGGAGGCGCCCTATTGACACCTCCTAGCTTTAATAAATATTAGTTAAGCAACATAAAGTTGTTAGCTGCCTGTACTACCAAACATCTTTCAGTTAAGTAGTGCACTTCCATTTTGTCTTCACCAGAAGTAAAGTTTCCACCTACTGAACCAGTAATCCAAGACTTCATTCTTCGATCATCAGCTTCAGAAGCACGATAACGTACGTGAAGGAATGGTCGGCGAATATTTTTACCTAGGATTTGATCGTAAACAGATGAAGTACCAGCAGGAACTAATACACCACGAGTAACATTAGTTGACTCAGAAGCGTCTTGTGTAAGCCCACCGCGTAGCTTGATGTCATTTAGATATTTCCAGTCAGTTTTGTAGAAGTCATAAGAACCTCTGCGGAAACCGCTAAATCCAAGATTCAATGCCATATCTTCGCTGTTTTCAAAAATACCAAAAGAAGTACCGTTAGAGTACCCAGCATTTCCAATTCCAGCTAGCATGTCATCAATCACTAATGAAGTTTTACGATTTAAAAATAAAACGTTTTCTTCAATAGAGCCTTGGCTATCAAGCTTTTTAAGGATTTCATCAAAGTCAGAAAGGTCTTCAGTTGCAGCCCCAGTACCATCAATACCCTGTGTAGAGTGTCCACGATCTTTAATAGCTGCAAAAAGCCCTTCAGAACCAGTTACTTCAGTAAGAGCAGTACTAGTTACTTTTTCTGCTTCAACAAGCGCGATTTCAGCATAATCCTCAAATCGCACTCTTGTGTCACCTTCAGCTTTTAAATACCATAGGTAACCAGATTGTCCAGCTTCACCAGAAACTTCGATCCAGCCAATTTGAGCTGCATCAGAGCCAGATACTTCATATTTATCACGAAGAATCATTGGCTTGTTTGTAAAGCTTTTAAATTCTGGCTGAAGAACACCAAAGCTGCTGTCGCCAGCTCCTTTAGCAAATTCAGAACCAAATACAAAAAGTGAAGCTGCATCTGCAGTTGTAACAAGACCAGCATCAACTAGACCAGTTGAACTAGTGTAGCATTTTACTGTAATAGAAGTAGCTGAAGTATCGTCAGCGCTAACGTATGCTCTTGCCTCGTCTGTACCATCAGTGATAACAATAACGTTACCAGTTCTGATAGCGTGTCCAGATGGAAGACCAGAAATTACGTTAGACCCCGAAGAGTCAGCTGCAATTGTTAGTGTATCGTATGCTAGGTGCAAACGCCCTTGCTCAGACCATACAACTTGGTCGGAAGACATTGGCATTTCAGCGCCTACCATACGTAGGAAGCCAGAAACAGAACGATTTCCATATCGCTCAATTTCTTGCTCATATAGTTCGGGCAAATATTGTTGTGCCCAACCTGCAGTTGCTGAAGATGTAAAATCTACGTAAGCTGTAGGTATTGTTTGTTTAGTTGGTGCAGGTACCGCATTTAGGTTACTACCTGCACTGGGAGTATTTACTGCCATTTTTAATAATTTTTAAGTTTTAGTTTTAATTTCGAAGCATCATTGCCAACGGGTTTTACAGTAACATTTCCAGCATTATTAGTTTTACCATGAACCCCTCTCGGGTCCATATTAATATTTTTGGAGTTTGTCATACTATTTTTAATAGCATCAGCTTTGCCTTGCTCGTAAAAATGGTTTGCAATTGCATCGGCGTTCATAGCTGTAAATAATGATTTATGGTAACCTTTTGCGTCATTCATAACATTATCTTCATTTAGAAACTTTCTAACGAAATTATTAATATCGCTTTGGGTTGTTTTTACTTCGTCTGCGTTTTTAACATTAAACCTATATCGCTTGTCTCCGACCTTATATTCAAAACCTTTGAATTGGTCGCTAAAAACTTGCTCGGTTTTTTCTAAAAATACAGATTTTTGTTTTTCAGCTATTTTAGATACCTCTTGGTTTTCTTTATTATACCTATTGAAAAAATCAACAGCTTTTTGTTGATCAGGTGTTAACCTAGATCCGCCTTTGATTTCTTCATAGTATTTTGTTTTTAGCCCTTCAAGTTTAGACTTAGCGCTGGCTACTTCTTCTTTGAATGCTAATTTTTTTCTTTTTATTTCACGCTCATCATCAACGTCTTCATCAAATGTAAATTTATCATTAATAAGAAAGTCTATTTCATCCGATGATAAGTGAGGTTTTGATTGCTGATAGTACTCTCTAAGCAGCGCGAGATTATCAACATTTGAATAATCTTTATTTAAAGCCACATAATCCTCAAGCGTTCCGCCTGTTTCATTTATAAAATCAACAACTTTTTGAATATTTTCAGGAAGCTCTATACCTTGCTCCTCTTCTTTTTGAAATGCCTCTTCAACTTTTTCAGCAAGATCTTCTACTTCTTTAATGGTTTTTTCTTGCGTTTCTTCAACTTCGGAAAGTTCTTCTAAAACTAATTCTTTAGCTTCTTCTTTTACTTCTTCTTCTTGTCGTACTTCTTGCAGTTCCACTTTGGCTTTTTCCCCAGCTTCTTCAGCCGGTTCATCTCCGCGTAGCACGCTGCCTTCTGTTTCTTGTTCTTGAACGGCATCTTCTTCTTTTTTTTCCTCTTGTTCAGTAACCGGCGGTTTGCTTAGGTCTACTTTGTAAACACCATCTTCAAACACGGCTCCGGCTTTTTCTTGAACCTGTTCTTCTTTTTCTTTTATTGATAGCTCTTCGCTTTCAACGACTTTTGCTTCAACGTTTTCAGACATAATAAAATATTATAAGATTATACACTATACATTACTTGGGTTCAAAAGAACCTAAGTCAAAATCACCGCTAAGTATATCGTTTCCTGCAGATTCAAATACTTTTGGCGGCAAATTGTTTTTTCTTTGATTAATAAGCTCACTCTGCTGTGATGCTTGTATTTTAGTTCGCTCGTCTTTACGATCCTCTTTTTCTTTTATAGCAGACTTAGTTTTTTCGACTTCTATGCCTTTTAACTGCATATTCATTTGAAATTCAAGCTGCATTAAATCTTTCTTAAGCTGCGCTTCATTAGCTAGTCTTTGCATTTCAAGCTGCGACTCTAATTGTTTAAGCTCTGCTTTTTGCGCAGTTAAAGCTTGTTGTTTTTGTACTTCTGCTTGTGCTGCAACTTGTTGAGATTGAGCGTTTGCTTGTGCTTGCGCTTGAATATTTTCTTGCTGCATTGCTTGATCACGCTCTAGCTTTTTACGCCTACGTATTTTAAGCAATTGATTTGCAAGCTGAATATTTTTTATTTCTCTTAAATCAATAGCGTCTTCTAGTTCGATAATACTTGCAGATAAAGCAGTTTGTATATTGTTTTCAAGTTTTTGAGCTTCTTCTTCGTCTGGCATTAAATCAATAAAAATACCAAAGTCATGCAAATGTAACTCTTTAAGCTCAGCAAGCGTAGCTACGTTGTGAACGCCTATTGACTGTATAAACGCTTCTCTTGCTGGTAAATACTCAATGACGTCAGATATGCGAAGCATAATTTTTTCTGCTGTTTCAGCCGTTAAAAATAAACCGGCTTGTAATATATGCCTTGTAGCGGTATTAGAATTAGCAGCTGCTATTTTTTGTATACCAACTAGTGCGTTTTTATCAGGAGTACTTCCATCTCTAGCTTCATTAAGACCAGTAGCATCTCTCATCATTTGTAAATAATAATTATATGTACTTATAAGAGATCCTATTTTATTGTTACCGGAGCTAGATGCAATTTCTTGGATTGGCACTTTGCCTGGGTTCATGTCACCATCAGATGTAAATGATCTGCCAATTACAGAACCCGTTTGGAAAAACATATTTAGCGCCTCCTGGGGATTGTAATTTGTTCCATTACCTAAATCTATTTCCGCTAATCCATCAGCATCTAAGTAAACACCATCTGGCACCATGCGTGACAAAACTTGTTGTAGCTTAAGATGTGTTAACTGTATCATATCAGCAAATCCAGTTATTCTGCTAACTAAACTTTCTATACGTCCATTATAAATTCTAGGTGCTACAATTGAATAATTCATTCTTACTTTTGTAGCGTCGCTTTTTGGACGTAACATGTTTTCGCATAGCTCCCATTTTAAAAGTCTATTTGCGCCTGGTATAAAAACCCCGTCATAAAGCACCTCTACATTTCTAGCTATTCTTTCAAATCTAGCTCTACTATCCGTAGGGGGATTAAAGTTTTCATCTTTAACTATTGCTTTTTCAGCACCTGTAGCGGTGTTTTTTATTTTGTAAACTTCATTATGGAAGGTCTTATAGTTAAAATACAAAACATCAATTGTGTTTGCGTCTTGCACTTTACTTGTAGGATTTAACTTGTTATACATTCCATAATTAGAATATGAGTTTGAAGATATATCCTCAAGGTCTTCATTAGTTAATTGTGGAAATTGTTTTTTAAGTTCATTAATTGTAACTGTTTTGACTTCACCAACATAATATATATCGTCAAAATAAGGCGACTCATTATATGAATAAACAAGGTTAGCTGGGTCTACATACTTAACAGTTATACCTTCTGAATTACTATATTCTGTTTTTATAGACGCAATACCTAAAACTGTTAAATCGTAATAAAATCTTTTACGTGTTAATTCGTATCTATTTTTATTTAATATAACGTTTATAGCTTCTTCCTCGGCTATTTCTACAGCTTGTTTATAGCTAAGCTGCATATGTAATGACAATTCTTCTTCGTTTTCTGGTAATTCAGATACATTACTTTCCTGTAAGTTTATACCAAAATTTTCAGCAGCAAACTGCGTTAACTCTTTTGCTCGCATATCGCTGAGTATACTTTCCATATACTCTGTTCTTTTTTCTATGCCAAACGGATCTTGCGAATACGCGTTTATATCGTAAGTTCGCTGAGCCATACCGTTAACAACTATATCTACAAATTTAGGTATAATTGGCACTGGCTTCCAGTCAAGGTTGAGGTAGGACATGTCCCCGTTTATTGAAAGCTCGTCTTTATATTTTTGTATTGATTGCTCGCCTCTCGCATATAATCTTAATTTATGATATGCATTTTGATTTACGTAAAATCTGTTTGTAGCAGAATCTCTTTTAAACCATTCATTCTCAATAGCACGAGCAACATCAAGCCCATATTTAGAGCTCGCCTTTTCTATGTCGTTAGCTGTTTGGCTAGGGAAATGACTTTTTACAACTGACTCAGCCATAATTTTTTATTAGTTTTGATTTTTGTCCTTCGTTTTTATATTTTGCAATATTAAAGGATAGTTTTAATTTTTGCCGTTCTTGATTAGGAGCATACAAATGTCGGTTGCATGCCATAATAGCCAGTCCGGAACTAATAGCGGCATCAAATTTAGTTCTTTTAGCCAAATCATATTTAGCCCAATCATTTAACGTGCTATTGAAATACATTTGCCCATATGTGCCGTCACTTTGCAGACCAACATATTTTTGTATATAAGACTCTATTGCCGCGGCATGAGCCTGTTTAATATCTTCACTTGAGTTTGGCATTCCACCTATTTCTTTTTCAGCAACAGATAGTTTATTAAATGCTTTATCAGGCCTGTTGATTGAAAACTTCCTGTAGCCTCTGCGCTTTAAATAATACAATAATCTAGGTTTGTTATTTTC
>MDTB01128985.1_pt1 | contig 16594 bp, 10 predicted proteins | sample 811161 | NCBI WGS metagenome assembly MDTB01 (sample SAMN05326650, study PRJNA326480) | marine metagenome | isolation source: seawater | place: Mediterranean Sea | collected 2009 | reverse complement strand
CGGTTAAGCACAGTGGTCACCACATCCCCCACTTCAACCTTAAGCCGCGTGGCCAAGGCCTGGGACATTGCTATTTTTCCACCTTGAATATCATGGCCGCGCTGAACAATGGGGTCGTCGGGCCCACCCGGTAGGAGGTTGGCCCTGGTGATGGGGCCACCATCTGCCGATTGCAGCAATATCCGCCTTGAAATCGACCTGATATCTTGCACCACAAACCCAACATCATCACGTGCGCGCAATTCAACAATATCTTTAAGCTGGAAGTCATGCTCCCCTTGGATATGAATTCTCAGAAGTTCAGGGTCGGACCTCAAATCCGTGATCAAATTTGAGACAACACCATTTTTGGCCCCAAATAGCAGGACCAATGGTGCGATGACCCCCACCATCATGGCCACATTGCAAAAAAATTGAACGGGTTCATGAAGAAGATCACGAAGGGCCATGCGCATGATCATAGGCGCACCTCACTATGCCATTGGTTCCCTTCACCCACCAAAGGCTCCACCTTGATTGGGATCATGTTGTTTGTTGGCGACGTGATGGAATCATGGCTGGTCAACACAATGGTGGTTCCCGACGCTGATGCGGTTTCCAGCAGAAGATCCAACACCTTTTGTGACATGGAGGGATCTAAAGCAGAGGTCGGCTCATCGGCCACCAGAAGTGGTGGACAATGGGCAAGCGCACGCGCGATGGCCGTACGCTGACGCTGGCCCACGGAAAGAGCCGAGGGGTATTGGTCGGCAAGTGTGTGGATGCCCAGCCGGTTCATCAATTGGGTGGCGAAATCGTCATCCCTGCATCCTGCCAGACCTTGGCTGAGCATGATGTTGTCACGCACATTCAAATAGCCAAACAGACCGCCTGTTTGGAGGACAAAGCCCAAGGAGGAGCGCCTAAGCATGGCAAGCTTTCGCTCCTGACCTTTCTGCCACATCTGGTGGATGTTTTCGGTTTCCCCATTCTGATGATGAAATAGGAAAGTTTGTGAGCTGAAGGGGCGTGCGGTGAGGCCTATCAGCTCCAACAGCGCAGTTTTTCCGACACCGCTTGGTCCAGTGACCACATAAGCATGGCCAGAAAGAAGATGGAGATGGGGGATTGTTAAGATGAACCGTCGGTCAGTGCTTTCAAACCGCTGCTCAAGCCCTTCCATTTCCATCAAGATATTCATGGAAGCATGGAGAATGGCATGGCATAAACGAGTTCGCCATCTTCCGCTTTGTCGTGAAGCTTGACCCAGATTTCTGGGTCATCATTCCACATTTCATACAGCTGAAACCGAGCCCGAAGCTGATCCAAAATACGCCGGCGCTCGGATCCGGCATTGGCCCAGCGATCTTCCGTCATGTTTTGAAGTCGGCTTTTGTAAGGAAGGTCAGCCAGAAATTCCCCAAAAGCTTCATCGAGGCTGTCCAAATCGGTTTGATCAAGCAATTCTGGGTTTTGGGCAGCCCTGCTGATGGCGCCCTTCAATTGGTTGAAAAATTCATCGCTTTCCCCACTTGCCTGGGTCTGTTCCCCTGCTTCAAGAATGAGCTTGAGGGTTTCGCGCAGGGAGGAGAGCTGGTTTTTGGTCACCAGAAGTCGGGGCTCCAATGCCTGACGTGTTGGGTCCTCCAAATCAACATCACTTGCCCAAACGCGCAAAAGCTCTGGTGCTTTGGCGTTATTTTGACGGCCCAGCCAAGCAAGCTGCATGGCGCGGCCTGCGGCACCCACATCAGGCTTGCCATTAGGTTTCGTGCCTTCTGCGAGCTTTTTCTCTGCACTTACATTGATGATGCCTGTGACATCTTCGATCACAGACCGCACAATGGTTCCAAAAGCTTCCCGAGAACCATCTTTGATGGGGTAATAATATCCAGATCCGTCAAATCTCGATAGGTTTTTGTAATTTCCTTCGGCATAGGCGTGGTTGGCCTCGCCTGATTTGCCACGAAGATGCATGGTGAATACGGCAATCTGGTTGCGTCGGGCTTCCTCACGAAGCGCATCTGCATCGATCTTGCTCCGGGCATTTTGGTCGCCGGGCAGTTTGGGTCCTGCATCGGTGACCAGGATCACAAAGCGCCCTCCAAAAGCTGCCCAATCAATTTTGCCAATGGCATCCTCTACCCCAGCAAGTGCATCTTCGTTAAATCCTGGGCTGGAAGCTTTGGCAGCTTCCATGGCATCCAAAGCCGCAACAACCTCTTTTTGGTTGTCGCGCTTTTTCAAGGGCGCATAAATTTTGGTGCGGTATTCCAGCTCGGCAATTGCAGCATTGTTATCCCGAAAGCCAATCACCCCAAAATTTAGTTTCTTTCCAGCATTCGAGGCCTCGAGTTTGGTGACCATCTCGGCTACGGCATTGCGTGTTTCTTCAATGAATGGGTCCATGGAGCGGGTGGTGTCGATCACAAACACAATACCTGCTTCAAAATCTGACAGATCACCGGATTTTGCACCTTGTTCTTTATCGAGCGGCAGACTTGCCAGCTCCATTTGCAAGAAGGGGTCTCCGGTCATGGGGTGGTATTCTTCAAAGGCTTGTAAGATTGGCAGCAAATAAAAATTCTTGCTGATGTCGACATGTTCCTCAGGTTCAATCGACACCACACCACCCATCGGCGCTTCACCCTCGCTCAATTTTTTCCTGTAAGCGATGAGCATGTCTGCATAGGCTTCATGCTGCAAAAGTTCATTGAGGTTTTCTTGGCTATCGAACAACAACTGCCTGTCGCGATTGGCCGGGTTGGTGAAGCTGGCCACAATATTTTGGCTCCAATCGACAATCTCCGACTCCTTAACCCAACCTTCACCAGATCCATTTGCATTAGGGCCTACGAAGGCAAAACCATCTTTGCGCTCAAAGACGTAAAGAATTTGGAAGGGTGGGTAATTTCCCGTTTTTGCGCCATTGGGCGCTGCCATGATTGCGGCACCAGGCTTGGTGAGTATGCGTTGGTAGGTAAGCTTTTTGCCCTCAACCAACAAAGGACTGGCCATGGCTGGCAGCCCCAAGACCAACATCATGAAACAAACGAGAATTTGGCGCATCATGATCCCAACTCCATCAATTTTCGGGGCAATATTTTTTGCCCGCCGCAGCCTGCAGCGGGTTGGCCTGATCAACACGATTGCAGGCATCCTTAAGGTTTTCAGCAGCCACCTTGTTACCGGCGTCATTTGCCTGAACGTAGTAACGAAGCGCAATTCCAAGATCTGCTGGATCAGCCATATGACCAAGCAACCCCATTTTCCCGTCATAATAATGAGCCATGGCGAGCAATATATCTGGGTTGCCAGAAGCAAGCCCCTTCTCTGCGATTCCCATGGCAAGGTTTTCATCAAATGTGCCAGAACAAGATTGGAGAAGTGCCAATTGGTCAGCAAATTCGGCACCCATGATACGTGATTGATCGCTGTCGCACGTCAATCTGGTTTCTGCTGTGGGATTGCTTTGTGCTTTTGGTTTGTCAGCATTCTTCTGTGTTGTTTCAGGCAAGACCAAGAAGTAAACGGCAGCGGCAATAGCTAAGGTGAGCAATATGGCACCCAAGATAAGGCCCAATGGGGGGGCTTTTTTTGCCGGCGGTTCCGGAGCTAATTCTGATATTGGCTCAGGCTCAGGCTCAGCTTCAGGCTCTGGCGTCATTAATGGTTCTTTTGCTTGAAGAACGGGCTCTTTTTCTGTTGTGGTCATTGGCTTGGTGATGCCAATTCCCCCGAGCCCAGCCAATGCCGGGGAGCCTAGGATGTTGTCGGGCCATTCCAAGTAAAAATCTTCGCCACTTATGGTGATCTGGAGGGCTGTGTACACCTCCATGTGATCAACAACTTCTGGCCCCATGGGAATATTGCCATGTTCGTCAATGGACATTGGACCAAGATGGGTTGGGGCTGATTGCCAACCATCATTGCCCAGATAGCGTTCATCAAGCCTACGCTTGATGGATAGGCTTACGCGACCCGCAGGAAGACCGGTTCCTTGCAGCATGGCATGGCCGCCTGAGGGATATTGCGGGTTGGGAACAATTTGTGTGTCCGTCATGATTTTCCCTAATTTGTGATGCCTTGGCGCAGGTCCGAGATGATGCCACCCAATTTGCTGTTGGCTTCCACATCAACTGTTCCGCTATCGCTGTCCATGGCATTGAGTTCGCAGGCTTTGTAAAAACTAAAAAACCAATCAGTGGCGTAATTGACCGCATCAGCCCGCGGCTGTTCGGGCAGATCATCTGCATTGTCATGATGGCCATTTTGGGCAAAGGCCTTGCGGCTGCCACCCTCGGCCGTGGGGATGTCCGCCCGTTCGTTTGCCTCGGCAAAATTCATGCTGGCGGTTGCCACAAAATCATTGATCTTGGTCGAGCCTACGGTTGCGGCAGCATGGACTTGTGCATCTTGGCCAAACCGAGCGGCATTAGCCTCAAATGCCTTTCGGAGTTGGTCCTGCAACCTCATCCGTCTTGCTGCGGCCACCAACTCCCCAGAAATCTTTCCGTAGCTTGTTCCGTCAAAACCTATGTCGCCCAACAATTTGTTCTGTTGTTCATTGGCATGCAAATTATCAATCCATTCGGCCATGGAGCATTCGGCATAAAATTCTGGCCGCGTAAGCTGACGCACTTTATTGGCCTCATCCTGGTCGCTTGCAGATGTTGCTGAAGCCGTTACCGCTGCTGCATTGCCTGGCAGGACCACCGAGGCTGCTGCGCCAGGCAGCGCAATGCCAGCCGCACCGCCCGGTAATGGAATGCTGACCCCACCAGCCTGCCCAGCACCACTTTCGGAGGCAGAATTTTTGCTGTTCACAAAACGTATATTCTCTGCAGGACGGGCGATGCGGTCAGAAAGAGCATTGGCGTCAACCATCAACGAATCCAGCATGGAACCAAAGCGATTTTGGGCAAAATTGTTGTTCATGAGCGCAACCAATTGGTCTGCCATCTGTCTTTTTTCCGTGAGGCGTTTTTCCATATCATCAGAGATATAATAGGGCGCGAGTTTATCGACCAAACTTGTGGCCACACGGGCAAGTTGAACAGAGATTTGGCGTGCTTTGACTGATGGGTTGCAGACCGGTGTAAGTTTTTCCACCAGGTAGCTGATGCCACCATCATTAAGTGCCATGGCGGCATCCCAGGCACGCATAGGATCTGTGAAATGATGTTGAACAGCATCTGCCCTCAGGCAACCATCCCGCAATTCGTTGATGCGGTCCATTTTGTGCTTAAGAAAACCAACCTCGCGTTTTGTGGATGTGTCATATTCGATGATATTTTCGGCAAAATAATTCGGGTTTCGCAACCAAAAGCAATTGGTGAAGCGTTCGGTTCCAGCCCAATTATTCGGCCATGAATTGGTCATCTTGCCAAAGGGGTCGATCAGGCTTGCTTCCATGCGGCGCTGAAATCTTGTTTTTTCATCATCACTAGACCCCGCGGAATCCCCTAGATGTTTATCGAACTTGGTGAGAATGAAAAACAAGATGCAGTCGCTCTTGCCGCGTTCTTCGGGTGTGGCGCCATGGGTTTCCGTGATCCATTCCTGCACCAGGTCTGGTAGGTCGGTAACCTCCAAGTTGGAATCTGGGATGCAAAGGAGCATGGAAGTCAGCTCCTGTTCGGCCACATACCTATCGAAAAGATAAGCCACTTTGCCACGTAAGAACATGTCTTTCAGCGGGCTATCACCCTCTTCAAGCCGCCTTGCGATTGGCTCTTTAAATCGAGAGCGTGCGCCGGGAAAGTCCAACAGATCGGTATGTTCAAACAAGGGCCAGGGGCATTCATGCATGGGCACGACCAATTCAGCAGTGAGGGCTGTGAGGTCTGGTTTGGGGATCATGCTTTGGGGCCCCTGCTGTCCGCGAACCTGCACGGTTTGGTGGCCGTTGGGATGGTCGAGGCCAGCAAGCATTTTGACATCAATGATGGATTCTTCCCTCGGGAAGAGTGCATCGAACCCGCAATAGATTTCTGCCGGGTGGCCAAGATTTGAAAGATGTTCGGTAAGGCGACGGAAAAGTCCTGTTAATGGCTCATGCCCACCCCAGAGCACGGACAAAAATTCCCCACGGTCAGCTGGGCCAAGGGACGGTGCGATTTCTGCAGCTGCATCCCAATAACCGCGCAATTGGGCAGCATAGGCTTCCTGACCAAAATTTTTGGCCACATATTCATGAATATCATGCATGTCGTCGGCGGTGAGGCCGGCCATCCCTGAAACCATCCTTGGGCGATAATCGGTGATAAGTTCGTTAATGGCTTCGGCGGACGGAGGCGTTTCCACCTTCATATCGCCATCTTTAAAAAAGGTGTTAATCAACACCCGCGCAATGTCTGCTTCTGAAAGAAGACGCAATTGGATCGGAAAACCCTCAGGCGTGTTGGGCTGGTGCATGGTAAACCGGGTGACCAGGCCGGTCGATTCACCCTCACCTTCTGGGTTTACTTCCTTGATAAAATCTCGGACGCCACCGGACCCGGAAAAATTGGTCATAAGTGGCCCATTTTGTGGTCGGGCAAGCACAGACACCAGAAAGGATTTGCCGGCTTGGCTTGGCCCATAAACCCCAGCGCACATGTTGCGTTGGGATGCGGTATGAAGTTTGCGGGCACGGCTCATAAGTCGCTGGATGTCACGCCTCACAGCCGGAAGTTCAGGGCCAACACGTTCGGCATTATTGGCCACCTGAAGCCATTGCAATGCCTCCTGGGCGGCGCCGGCGACCTTATGACAATTTTCTGCGGTTTGGTTCATCACACTGTTCCCCTTCATGCCATCCGGAAGATGCCAGTATCGAGCCAATAATCATTTTGAAGGCCTAAGGTATGCAGCCGAAGGCGCACATCATCCTGCTTGCAGGGGCTGCCTTCTGCATCCTCCACTTCGGAGATTTCGAGGGCCTCCTTCATGGCCTCGGCCTTTAATATTTCCTCTTGTCCCTCAGCGTCTGGGTCTGAGCCACGACGCCGGATGGTGACCTTGAGGGGCATGGGCCGGTTGGCAATTTGCGCATTGGCAAAGTCCATGCGGTATAAGGGCGTTGTGGTCCATCGTGCAAGCTTGAGCTGCCTGAATCCAATCTGGTTGGCGGCATACATCTGGATGGTGGCTTCCACATCTTGACCACTGGATTCCTTGTCCAAATCAATATCGGCAAAGATGACCTGGTCCACAGGGATCATGCCCGATGGGTTCATGACGCCCACATGGCGTGCGGTGGATTTCATCAATAATTTGTCGGTATCAAATTTGAAGTTTGCCAGGCGATTTTTGGCAAGCGAAAGCAGCATTCCCCCCACAGCCACGGTGGATTTGGGGTCGCCGATTTGGTTGGTAATCACATCACGATAGGGGTACCAGCCATCAACCCGGAAACGGTGCATGGATATGAGCCTATCCGGGGACACCACCAGCATTTCCTGCACGAGGTTTCTCACTGCGGGAAGACGTGACGGCCGGCCAGTGAGCAGCACAACATCGCAACCAAGATGGGCAATGACCTCGGCCATGTTGCCAATGGGTTGGGCAAGACAATTGCGGATAATGGCATCAACGGCACCACGCTCGACGTCAATTTGGAGCATGCCAATGGTCCAATTTTCAGCGCCAGCAGACCGCGCGGGTCCGTCGAGATAGTTAATGATCGATCTGGGCAGATCTATGCTGGCACCATCATCCTCCCCACGCATGCCCAAAACATCTGAAGCTTTGATGTTCATTTGCTCATGGCTATGGGCAAGTTCACATGCCTCCAAGACGGCAACGGCGAGTGGGGTCAGGACCCTGAGGCCATATTGGCGGCGTGCCTGACGGGATTGTTCGTCCATGCCCGCATAATCACCCCCAAACAATTCCATGATCCGTTCATGGCAATGGCGTCCACCAGCATGTTCCATGGAACGGCGTATTTCTGGAAGCACAATATCGGCCACAACTTGGGCAATGATGTCATCGCCTGCGGTGCGGAATCCTTCCCGGAAATTTTGCTGGGGCTTAAGGAGCTGGTTGCCCTCTTCTCCATAGGTGGTGATCATAAGATCTGTTGTGCCACCACCCACATCAATCGTGGCAAGACGCAAGGATGGCGCATTATTTCGTTCCCGGCCCATCAATTCCATATAGCCGCGAAGGTCGCCGCCAAATCGTTGGGTGATCTGGGTGTATAAATAAACGAGTTGGCTACAGCTTGCCTCATCCCAATCCACCACAAGTTCTGGCAAGGCGCTAATGGGGCTGCGCTCAGGATTAATTTTGAGGATGGACCATATGAGGCGAAGTGCACCTTCCGCGCGTGAGCGGATGATCGCTTGTTCCTGCACAGGCGTTGCCGAGGGCAGGGTGAGAATGATTTTGCGGAGCCGTCTTGGCACAGAGGATTGGGTCCGTCCCGCGCGACCTGCTGGGTCATTAATCTGCACCAATGCATGGGCAAAAAGCTCCGTGAGCATGAAGCCAAACATAGCGCTTCTTGAAAATCTCGGTCGAATAGCAGGCTCTTTGGACACCTCATTTCTGCGGCGCAGTCTTCTTTTTTCTTCCTCCTGAACCTGGGAGATGACATCGCCATGGGCGTTTAAGAAGCGGAAAGATGATCGCGCGATGACCGGGAGGCTCTGCTGGTTGTCGTTATTTTGAAAACGCCAATCCTGGTCTCTTGGTTGTTCATCCCAAAGATAACGCTTGGGGCTTGAAAGACCCGAAACAGTTTCTGTGCCCTCTTCATCCTTGGTCATCCGCATGGCTTCAGGGCCAACCCGGACCATCGATGGCCATAGAAATGCATTGGCCCGGCCTGCCCGGCGAAGCAAATCCTCGCGACCCATGTTCACATCAGAAAACTCAACCCTGCTTTCAAGCAATTGGGGGTAGGAATATTCCGGTCTTGAAAGATCGCGTGGCTCCAGCACATAGGAATTATGCAAATTCACCCGAGGCTCATCTTGGATGGATTCAATCAGGATGCCGCAGGTGCGGCTGTTTCCAATATCAAGGACAAGGTCCACATCGATGGGTTTGAATTTTGCATCATCAGAAACCACGTCAACCATGCGCATGGCCGGAAAATTGGTGCCGGCGCCAATCACTTCCAAAAAAGTGATGTAGCGGGCCCAATGTTCAAATTTATACGGCATGTCTTCTGGACGAATTTCCCGTCCCTTACGGCGCTTGCGGATTGTTTCAAGGAACAGATCTGACAGCCAATCGGTGACCCATCTTTGATGATCAACCATGGTGCCGTCTGGGCCTGATTCAGGATGGCAAAGGAACCATTCCATGTCATCCACATGGGTCACCAAACGAAATTCGCGTTCGTCCTTTGCATCTTTCAAACTTGGGGCCAAATAATGGAGCTGTTCATCTGCCATTAATTCGGTGTCCAGGGCCAATTGCACGCGGTGGCTGTTGCCATGATTGTCGGTTTCTGACAGTTCGACCAGCCTGATCATGGCCCATGTTGATGGCCCAGCGTCATACTGCAATGTGCCACCGGCTGCGAGGCCGGGGCGAAGACGCAAGACTGGTGCGGGAACCCACATGTCTAAAAATGGTTCCAAGGCTGAGCTGGCCTTAATGGCATAACGATCATCTTCAGGTGTTTCGGCATCTAGGATTTTGGCATCGATCTCATCATCGCCCGTCAGGGGCAAAAGCGATCGGATGGCGTCATCGCCTTGATGGCCTGTTGTTCGTTCGATAAATTCTTTGGGCCTGAATTTTAGATTATCCAGGTTGAAACCAGCATCAAGCATTTGCACGCCGCTGTAGGGGACAAGGGTAACCTCGTCCTTCCATTCCACAAGTTTGCGCAGGTTGTTTTTGGATTTTCTGATCATGGGGTTCCCATCAGCGCCTTAATTTGGTGCCTTTTGCTTTTTGTTCCCAGCGCCCCCTGATCTTTTGTTTTGTGGAGCAATTGGCAAAAGTTCCATCTTTGCTCATGTCACAGGTCAGTTCGCGTTGGTAGTAAGTCATGCTTTTGCTGCCATTCTTGCCGCACATGTTGTCTTTTTGATCCTTGAGCACCAACTGACCCCTGCCGTTGAAAGATGCAGAAATCGGTGTGCCAGTGCAGGTGGCTCCATCGGAAAAATTGAGGGTTTGATTTCCATTGCCATTACCATCAAAACAAGCGCGCCAACCTGTCAATCGGGACAGGGCGCCGGTCGTGTCGTCGCGCACCTGAACATCGGCCTGGAGGTTCCAACAGCCTTCCAATTTGCTCACATCTTTTTTCTCAAAACCTTGTTCAAGATCGCTTTTTGGCTTTGGGGGTGTTTTTTTGGGTTCCGGTTTAGGCTTCGGCTCAGGCTCAGGCTCAGGCTTGGGCTCCGGAGGGGTGTTCAAGCGGTCAATCTCACGAACAAGGCAAGAACGCTCAAAATCGGCCAAGCCATCTTTTAAGCCTTCAATGTCACGACGCAAAACAGCGATGCGCTCTTCCTGGGGGTTGTGAACCGCCACCTTTGGCGCTTCACATCTGTTGAGCTTTAGCCATTGTGGCCCCCACAAACCACAGGGGGCGAGAAGAGCATAAAACAGACAGAGAATAAGCCCTGCCAGCAGCAGCCATGCCACAATTCGCAGCCAGGGAAAGCCAGAAGCAGCCCTTGATGTTTGCTCAATATTTCCGTTTGAACCACCTCCTGCAGCCGCATGCGACGCGGCAGCGGCACCGGGAATAAGCCCGTAGAGCACGCCTGTGGGCGCAGCGCGAACATCGAGTTCGTGGGACCAACAGGTTAATACCGGTTGACCGCCAACCATATAGACATGGCTTTCGTCCGGTATTTCCAGGGCGTTGGTCAGGGTTTCCGCTTGTCTACGGGTGTTTTCATCACGTGATTGGGCGAGTTTCTCGGCATGTTTTTTGATGTCAGAAACAAGACGTGAAAGCTCCGCCTGTGCCTGCTCTGCATCAGGTCCAGTCATTGCCGAAAGTTTTTGAATTTGCCCTGATGCCGATGAATACCAATCAACCTGGTCACCGCGGGGCGATACCACAGGTTCGGCAAAGAGGGATGCATGTTTGTCGCCTAGGGCCTCGCGCAAGGTTTCGGCAACCAATTGGTGGCTACGCTGTCCAGCTGTTCCTAAAGGACGCAAACCATCTGCCAGCGTGGTGGCAATACGAAGCTCGGCCATCAGTTCGCCCCCTCTTTCGGTTTTGGTTCAGATGCGGGCTCAGCGGCTTTTACGCTTGGATCACAAGCTTCATTGGATATGGTTGGGGTAACACCTTGGCTATTCAAAAAGCGTATTAATTCCTGGACGGTTAGAGAAAAATTAAGCTGACGATTCTCGGTGGCTCTTATGAATGTGTTCACGCCAACCACCCGGCCGCAGGCATCCACCAATGGACCACCGGAGTTGCCAGGAGAGATCACCGCATCATGAATAATGGTGCGCACACTGCCGACAAACTCACCCGATAAGCTTCTGTGATCCTGAATAGTGTTCACAATTCCCTTGGTGATGACCATTGATGGAATGGCCGTCACATCGCCTTGAATAAGTTTTTGATAATTTTCGTCAAAGTTAATAACCAGGCCTGGAAAACCGGCAGCAAAGACTGATGTCATTTTGAGGCTATTGTCATCACCGCCATAGAGTTTGAATGGCTTTCCCACGGCCTTGGGTAGTTTTAACAATGCAAAATCTTGTTTTGTTTCCTGCATGCTGCCGCTTGTGGCAACAACCTCGGCAATCAAAAATTCCCCGATTTTTTTGTTTGCAACGGCAACCATCACTTGCGCACCAGCCACAACATGGTCGTTGGTAACAACCAGGTCTGGGGTCACAAAAAAGCCCGTGCCATTGCCGACGTCGGTTTCATTACCGGCAAAGACAATGACCGTGCCTGTTTCAAGCATATCGGCAAGAGCAATATCCCCCCCACCTTCTTCGGCGGGGACAATAAGCTTACGTGGGTCAGCGCTGCGCTTGGGCCCAATGGCTTCACCGTCTGGCAAGAGCAATGTGCCGTCTGGACCACATTGGGCCCCATCAAGAAGGGAGGCCAAGCGCGATTTTTCGGCTTCCAGGCTTTCAATGACCTTTTGTTCGGCAAAGCGATCAATTTGAGCCTGACGATTATCAATCCCTGTGGCTGGATAGAGGCGAACACCGTCCCAAAATATCCAAACCAATAGGGCCACCAACAAAATGATGAGCGAAAGCATGGGAATCCAGAATACCCTATTTGCGGTTTTGTTGTGCACCGGGGCAGTCACCTGGTCGCCTCCTCAAATACTCGGTCCTCGAGGCCGCATAAAATTCCAACAGCCTTCATGTTATTAAATCTATACATTCAGGCAGGTCGCGAGGCCTGATCGGATTGGCTTTCCTGCGCTCTATTGTCTCATACATAATCTTGTCTAAGGAAAAACCCAACCATTTTTGTTCTGTCGATATTGCATGCATTCATGTCAAACGAGCGCGTAGTTGAAATTTTTGAATTTTGCCAGTGGAGGTTTTGGGCAATTCGCCGATAATCACTTCCTTGGGCTTTTTAAAGCCAGCAAGTTTGCCCCGGGCAAATTCCATCAATTCTTCTGGGCTCACCTGCTGGCCATCTTTCAGCTCCACAAAGGCACAGGGTACCTCACCCCAGGTGGCGTCGGGTTTTGCCACCACCGCCACGGCCATCACAGCTTCATGTTTGTAGAGGGCGTTTTCCACCTCCACCGATGAGATATTTTCGCCGCCAGAGATGATAATATCTTTGGCCCGATCACGGACCTCGATATAGCCATCAGGATGCATGACGGCGAGGTCACCTGTGTGGAACCAACCGCTGGCGAATGCCACATCTGTGGCTTCCTGATTGTTGTAATAACCCTCCATGATGGTGTTGCCCCGTTGCATGATCTCGCCCATGGTTTTGCCATCCCAGGGGACCTCTTCCATGGTTTCTGGGTTGATGACCCTGCTGTCGCCCGCGGTCACATGGGGCACGCCCTGGCGCTTGGTAAATTCAGCCCGTTCATCAAAACCAAGTTCAAGCCATTCATCTTGCACGAAACATGCGAGGCTTGGCCCATAAACTTCGGTCAGGCCGTAAGCATGCATCACGTCAAATCCAAGGTTGCTCATGGCAGACAGCACTGCGGCCGGTGCAGGGGCGCCGCCGGTGTAGAAAAACACCCTGGAAGAAAAAGACCGGCGCACCTGTTCTGGTGCGTTGAGCATGATGGACATCACGATGGGTGCGCCTGCCATATGGGTCACGTGATGGTCGGCGATGCGGGCAAAAATATCGGCTGCATCAATGCGGGGCAAACAAACATGGGTTGCCCCGGCGGCGGTGACCCCCCAGCTATGGGTCCATCCATTGCAATGAAACAAAGGCAGGGTCCAAAGATAGCGGCTGGTTGGCTGCAAGCCTAGGGTCAGTGCATTGCCTAATGCGTTGAGAAAGGCACCCCGATGGGTGTAGCGCGCCCCTTTGGGCTTGCCCGTGGTGCCGGAGGTATAATTGATGGCAATCGGCTGCAATTCATCGTGAAGAATGAAGCTCGGTGCATTCTCACCCCGAGCCAGCAATGCTTCGTAAGTAAGGTCTTGGCCAATTTCCCCACCATCCAGATCTTTCCAATCCATCAAAATGAGGATTGGTTTCTGCGCGCATTGGTCAAGAATTTCGCTGATTTGGCCTGCCAATATGGGATGGACCATGAGCATTTTGGCACCGGAATGATCCAAAATATAGGCAATACTTCCCGGGTCGAGCCTGTTGTTCATGGCATTGATCACAAGACCAGCCGCGGGAATGGCATAATGGACTTCCAACATGGCTGCGCTGTTGGGACAAAGAACGGCCACGCAATCGCCAGGTTTGAGGCCCATATCCTCAAGGCCCCCAGAAAGTGCCATGGCCCGGTCATGGAATTCGCCATAGGTCATTTGATGATCGCCATCGATGACCGCAACCCGATTGCGGTAGGCGCGGTTGGCTCTTTTGAGGAAATCCATGGGGCTTAGCGGCAAATGGTTTGGTAAGCTGTCGGTGACCATGGAGCCACCGCCTGGGTAAATCCCCAACGGTTTCTTAGTCATGGCCCTTTCCCCATTGCCAGAAATCACCATGCTCCGCCTGAAGGAAGCGGTTGATCACCATTTGGTGTACTTCGGTTGCCCCATCCACCAAAAGGGCCTGGCGGGCATAGCGATAGACCCATTCAAGCACTGTGTCAGTGGAATAGCCCTTGGCGCCACATATTTGGATCATGTCGCTGGCCACCCTGTTGAGGGTTTCGGAGACATGGATTTTTGCCATGGAAATATCCTGTCGGGCCTTGGAGCCTTGCTCCAATTTCCAGGCTGCACGCATGACCAAAAGCCTGCCCATATCGATATCCATGGCAGCCTTTCCGAGCTTGATTTGGATGGATTCTCGATCGGCAAGTTTGATGCCAAAGCCCTTGCGTTCGGCAGCATAATCAGAAGCAATTTGGACACAGCGTCGGGCAAGGCCCAGCCACCGCATGCAATGGGTGAGGCGCGCCAAACCCAAACGGACCTGAGTGACCTTGAGCCCTTTACCCTCACCCATGAGGACCCGATCATCATCAAGTGTCAGGCCATCAAAGACCAACTCGCAATGACCACCATGCTCTTCCGGGCCCATGATGCCAATCCTGCGGGTGATCTCCCAGCCTGGCTCGTCACGGTGGAACAAAAAGGCCGTGAGGCCATCCCTGGCCCCATCCCCGGTGCGGGCCATGAGAATGAAATGCTCAGCTTCTTCGGCGCCTGTGATGTACCATTTGTGGCCACGCACGACCCATTTGCCATTTTCTCTTGTGGCCCGGGTCATCATCATGCCTGGGTCGGAGCCACCTCCTGGATGGGGCTCGGTCATCACAAAGGCCGAACGCACCTTTCCATCGATAATGGGGTCGAGCCAACAGGATTTTTGTTCCTCAGTGCCAAGCTTGTTGAGCACATACATGTTGCCGTCATCTGGTGCGGCACAATTAAAGCTCACGGGCCCAAAAATAGAATGGTTCATTTCTTCATAAAGCACCGACATGCCCACCGGACCCCAACCAAGGCCCCCACGCTCTTTTGGCATTTGTGGTGACCAAAGCTGTTCTTGCTTGGCCCTGGCGCGCATTCGACCGAGTGCATCATGGTTGATATTGCCATGGCTGTCGTAATTGGCTGGATCAGATTCCAGTGGGATGATCTCGTCATGGACGAGGGTGCGAACTTTTTGTCGTGCAAGTTCAAGCTCGGGGCTAATGGCAAAGTCCATGATTATTCCTTTTCGGGTTAAAGACCGGCTTCCATGCCACCATCTATGGTGATCGTGGTACCGGTCATGTAGCTGTTGGATGGGTCAAGCATCATCATTAGGGCAGGGCGCAGCTCTGATGCTTCGGCAAAGCGACGCAGGAGAATTTTTTTGCGCAAGCCATCGGCTGCTGGGCTTTCTAGGAAATCTCGGTTGATGTCGGTTTTGACATAGCCAGGGCATAGGGCATTCACCCTGATTTGATGCCGGGCCAATTCCAATGCACCCGAGCGTGTGGCTTGGATGAGGGCCGCCTTGGAGGCGGCATAGATGCCTACTTGGGGCAGGGGCCGATGGCCAAGCACTGACGCAACATTAACAATCACGCCACCACCGCGCGCCATGAATTGTGGCACCACAGCCTTATAAACATACAGATTGCCAATCAGGTTGGTTTCGAGAACCGAACGGATATCTTCCTCACTTGCCTCATGAATTGGCTTTGTGTCGGTGATGCCTGCATTGTTCACAAGGCCGGTTAATTCAAGCCCATCCACGGCCCTCGTGGTTTCCTCAATGTTGCGGATGTCAAAGGAAACCATGCCATGGCCTGCACCTGGCAGGGATGATTTCATGGCCGCTAAGCGTTCCTGGTCACGGCCATGGAGGATGACGCAACCGCCCGCTTCAGCGATGCATCGGGCGAATTCAGCACCGAGGCCCCGGGATGATCCCGTGACCAAAATTCGCTGGCCCGCCAATTGTGCGTCCATGCCTTTCCTCCCTGTGTTCGCGCGCCTGTTGCGCCTGTTGCTACTTTGGTTGGATAGTTTAGAGAGAAATTTTCTTGGCGCAACGGCTAGGCCGGGGTGAAAACAGATAAACAGGATGGGGAGGTTTGCCCATGGCCAGCAAGGCACCATTGGACATACCGGGCGCGGAGGCGAAATTGCGGGCTTATTTGCAAGCCCATGCCCCAGATTTGGGGGCATTAAAAGAGGCAACCAAATTTTTTGTTGGTCAATCAAACCCCACCTATAAGCTCGCCATGGATGCGGGTGATTTTGTGCTGAGAACACAACCCTTAGGCGATCTTCTCAAATCTGCCCATGCGGTGGACCGGGAGCATCGGGTGATGCAGGCGCTGGGTCAGAGTGATGTCCCCGTTCCGCCCATGGTGTTGGCCTGTGAAGATTTGGAGGTGTTGGGCGTTAAATGGTTTGTCATGGGCCTTGTTCAGGGAAGCACCCTTACCGATCCCCAATTGCCCGACCATGACGCGGCCATGCGGCGGCATATTTATGAGGCCCAATTGGATGTTTTGGCCAGGCTTGCCACCACGGATCCAGGGCAATT
>MDTB01222069.1_pt1 | contig 16595 bp, 15 predicted proteins | sample 811161 | NCBI WGS metagenome assembly MDTB01 (sample SAMN05326650, study PRJNA326480) | marine metagenome | isolation source: seawater | place: Mediterranean Sea | collected 2009 | reverse complement strand
TTTCAAAAAATTCAATTCAATTGAAAAACTTCCATTTTTCAAAATTAAAAGAAATAGCTAGAGTTCATAAAAATTTTCCACTCTTCAATCTCCCCTCTTCGTTCATAAATAATTTATCGCAAAATTTACCTTTGCTTTTTATTTCAGCATTTTATTCGCTTGAATTAGCGGGATTATTTAGCTTGGCTACAAGAGTTTTAAGATTACCTATTGATTTAATATCTAATTCTGTTAGAAAGGTTTACTATAATGAAGCAAGTACCCTTAAAGATGATAGATTGAAAATGTTTTCACTTTATAAAAAAGTGACTAGTATTTTATTTCTAATTTTTATTCCAATTTTTTTAGTGATTTTTTTTGGTGGTGAATGGATTTTTGGAATAATATTAGGAGATGAATGGTCTCAATCAGGTCAAATTTCTAGAGTACTTATATTCTGGTTTTTGATGCTTTTTATTAATCCTCCATCAATTGTTTCATTCAATATTTTGGGAAAGCAAAAAATGTTATTCTACTTTGAAATATCATCCTTGCTTATAAGATTTCTAGCGTTGTTTAGTGGTTATTACTTCTATAATTCTTTCGAATATTCATTATTACTTTTTACAGCTGGAAGCGCTATAATTAATGTATTAATAATAACCTATATATATAGCCTATTAAAAAATGATTAGTATTCTTGGAGACGTTTATTTAGATAAAGAATATGATGTTAATATTGATTTAGATAAATTTATTTTTAATTTAGAATATCCAATTACAAAATCTAACTCCCCTGCAAAAGACAAAATTGTTTTATATCAAAAAAATTCTTTTATCAAAAAAACATTTAAGAAAAACCCTACGTCAGTTTGTTTAAGTAATAATCATATATTTGATTATGGTATTGATGGAGTTATTCAAACTATTAAATTTTTAGATCATCATGGTATTTCCTATTTTGGAGTTGGTAACAAAGAAAATAACTATAATAATCCATCATCAATAAATGACAAAAATATAATATATGATTTTTTTGGATATTGTTGCCCGTCCACAAATCCTATATTAGGAGATAAAAAAATTGCATTAAGCCTAATAAATATTGAAAGAATTAAAAAAGATATTTTATCCTCTAAAAGCAAAGGAAATATAGTAATTATTAATCTTCATTGGGGTGATGAAGAAATAAAGTACCCAAAACCTAATGATATTAAAATTGCTAGGAAGATTATTGATTTTGGAGCTGATTTAGTAATTGGTCATCATGCCCACGTTGTTCAGTCTTGTGAGAAATATAAACAAAAAAATATTTTCTATGGCTTAGGAAATTTTATTTTTCCAGATTTGGATATTCAATCACACTTCAATGGAAAGAACTTTGAAAAAAGATTTATAAAAGAACAATCGTACGAAAATAAAAAATCTATTGTTATTGATATCAAAAGCAAAAGTGAATGGTGTATAAGAAAAACATTTTTTAATAAAAGTACAAATGATCTATATGACTTCAAAATAAGTGAATATTTAATTGAATCTAGTTACCTGTACAATGCATATAAGTTTCTTTATTTTAGAATTTTAATTATTAAAAAATTTATCAAATCACCTCAAATTCCAAAAATTAATCAAATATTATATTTTTTTGGAGTTAAAAAATGATAGTTAACTGGCAGAGAAAGTTATCCAGAGCATTCAGGAATATTAAAGAAAAAGATATTTTAAATATTTATAAATTATTGGTAAGAAAACAGAGAGATGATATAAATGAAATTGAAAACTATCAACTAGACCAAATTAATAAGGTGATTAAACACGCGTACAAAAATACTACTTATTATAGAAGTGAATTCAATAGAAATGAATTTTTATCAAAGAACTTTTTTCAAATAAATAGTCTTTCTGACATGCAATACATACCAATTTTATCAAAAAAAATTATTAAAAAAAATAAGACTGCAATGACATCAAATGATCATTTAGATAGAAAATCATTTGAAAATTCTTCGGGTGGATCAACGGGAAAGCCTGTTCACATTATTCAAGATAAATTATTTCAAGATAATAATTTGGCTAGTCAAATTCTTGGTAGATCATGGACAGAAATGGATATTTTTGATTCAGTTGCAATGTTATGGGGAGCTGATAGAGATTTGCTAATTGGAAGAAAGCCTATAAAAGCAAAAATTATTGATCTTCTCCTCAATCAAAAAACATTTAATTTATTTTTAATGAATAAAAATGATATGAGAAATTTTATTAATTACCTTAATAAAAAAAAGCCAAAACTAATTCATGGATATGTTCAGTCTTTAAATGAAATGTGTAACTATATTATTAATAATAATATTCATGTTGAAAAACAAAATGCAGTTCTTCTCTCTGCTGGAACCGTAAATAATGAAGAACGGGAATTAATTGAAAGTACCTTTAATTGTAAGTCTTATAGTAATTATGGAAGCAGAGAAGCCGGTGCCATAGCAAGTCAATGTAGTAAATCAAGAGGGCTCCATGAATTTAGCCATAATATTTATATTGAAATAGTTGATGATAATGGAAATCTATGTCAACCAGGAGAAGAAGGGGAAATACTAATTACAACACTGCATAATTATTCTATGCCATTAATAAGATACAAAATTGGGGATATTGGATCACTACAGCCATATAAAGCATGTAGCTGTGGAATAAATTATAGAAAGTTAAATGAGATTAAAGGAAGAAAAAGTGATATCTTTATAAACATAAAAAAAGAAAAAATAGATGGAGCATATTTTACACATATGATGAAAAATCTAAAGGGATTTGATGAATATCAATTTATACAGAATGATTATGATGAAATTGAAGTTAACTTGGTTAAGAATGAATTATTTAATGAGGATATTTATAACGAAATAAAAAATATCATTATTACAGTTATGGGTAATGATTGTAAAATCAGTTTAAATGAAGTTGAAAAGATAAAAAAAACTAAATCAGGTAAATTTCTATTTACGATTTCAAAAATTAAGAATAAATGAAGCTAACTGATTATATGTTAATACCAATTTTATTTTTATTCGGATTATCGAATGGATTATTTTATAATGCTCTTTTTTTAAACTATTACTATGCTATACTAATAATAGTTTTTATAATATTTTTATTAAAAAAAAATTTCAACTCCCAATTGATTTTAAATACCCATACTTCCATATTATCATATTTAGCTTTCACTACTTTATGTTTTATGTCGGTATTGTGGTCACCAAATATTAATTATTCGCTTGATCAATCTATTACGCTGCTTCAGATTTCAATCTTTTTTTTCTTTTTCTATAATTTACTATCAGATAATTATCAATTCATTAAATACCTATTGATGGGACTAGTTGGAATAATTTATTCTAATTTTATTTTTTTGTTTTATACGTTTAATTTACCATATGATTTATTATGGGATAATTATCGCTACCAAGGACTAGCCGAAAATCCAAATACTCTTGCAATTCAGATATTGTTCGGTTTTACGTCTGCAATTCTATTATTAAAAGACCAAAAAAGTACATTTTTTAAAATTTACTGTGGCCTTTCTTTTCCGATTGGCGTGCAAATTATTTTATTCACTGGATCTAAGAAAGGACTTGCTGGGATAGTACTTTATATGCTTATTCTATTATATTTTATTTCAAGTAGAAGAAATTTAAAAATTGCGAACTTATTAAGTATCTCTTTTATATCGTTAGGATTTTTTTGGTTTTTGGGTAACATTTCAAGTCTTTATAATTTTGAAGAATTATTTTTTAATATTCAGAATAGATTAGATGGACTTATATATATTGAAGATAATAGCACTTCAAAAAGATTATTTTTGATAATGAGTGGATTAGAGAAGATAATTCAACGTCCATTTTTTGGCTACGGTATAGGTTCGTTCAATTATAGTTATAGCTTGTATTCTCATAATAATTACATTGAAGTTGCTTACAGTCTTGGTTTAATTGGACTTTTAATTTACTATAATATCTTCTTTAATATCTTTAGGACTATCTCATTAATAAAAAATAACCTTAATAGAAATCTTTTCTATTATTTATTATTAATTATACCAATATTAGATTTTGCAAATGTTTCGTACTATTCACAATTAACATTTCTGATTATATCAATTTTAATAGTTACTATAGAACGTACTATTTTATTAGAACAAAAATAAAAAAGCATTTTATATCTTAACAAATTATTATTTTTATAATTATATGTATTTAATTTTTACTTTAAATAAATATTATGAAAAAAATTATAATTATTGGCGGTGCTAGAGACTATCATGTAATGGATTGGTTTAGGACTGTTTCAAAGCTTTCTAATACAAATGTTATTCTAATTACTGATTTACTGACAGGAGAAGGATATAAAAAAATATATAGTGATGATGATAAAATACACAAATTATTAATTATTGATAAATTCTTATTTAAAAAACAGAGTAGGATTGGAGATATTTGGAGAAATATATTAAAAATTCTAGTACTTCCAATACAGATATTTTATTTAAAAAAATTTAACAGAAATAACCAAAACGTTATATATCATGCTATGCCAATGTATTATATGCTGCTTTGTTACTTAAGTGGTATAAGTTTTATTGGAACTCCGCAAGGAAGCGAAATTTTAGTCAGGCCTCGAAGATCACTTCTATATAAATATTTTTGTAAAAAAGTTCTCAAATCAGCTAAAATAATTACAGTTGACTCAAAAAATATGAGTGAAGAAATATTTAAAATTTCAAAAAAAAATTCTTTGATTGTTCAAAATGGAATAGAAGTCGATGAAATAATAAAATTTGAAAATAATAATACTAGCAAAAAAGAAATTCTATCAATAAGAGGAATGACCGATTTATATAATATAGATAAAATCATTGATGCAAGAAACTATTTGGATGAAAAATTACCTTTAAACTTTATTTATCCGTTTTCCGATGAAGAATACCTTTTAAAAATTAAAAGCAAAAAAAATATTAAAGATAAAATGTTAGGAAGGCTTAATAAAAGAGATATGATTAGTAAAATGAAGAATAGCTTCCTTGTTATATCAATTCCTAAAAGTGACTCTTCACCTAGGAGTGTTTATGAGTCAATTTTTTCTGGAGCTTGTGTTGCAGTAAATCCAAATAAATTTATAGATGATCTACCAAAATGCATGAAAGAAAGACTGTTTGTTGTGGATTTAAATGATAAGTTTTGGCTTAAAAAGGCAATTAAATATGGTCAGGAAATTACAAGATATGAGTATAATCCATCCCAGGAAGCACTTAATATGTTTGATCAAAATATAAGCATGCAAAAAGTAATTGATACAATTTACAAATGAAAAATAATTACCAGATATGTAAGCGGTGCGTAATGGATACTAGCGATTCAAAAATATCGTTTGATAAAAAAGGTATTTGTGACCATTGTCAAACTTTTGATAATGATATTTTACCAAAGTGGGATACTACAGAAAAAGGTCAAAATTATTTAAATAAAATTATAAGAAAAATAAAAAAAGAAGGGAAAGGAAAAGATTTTGATTGCATAATGGGAATGAGCGGAGGTATTGATAGTTCTTACCTTCTATATATGATGAAAGAAAGGTTTGATTTACGACCTCTAGTTTTTCACGTTGATGCTGGATGGAATTCGCAGATAGCAGTCAATAATATTGAAAAATTAATTGACGGTTTAAATCTTGATTTATTCACGGAAGTTATTGATTGGGAAGAAATGAAAGATCTACAACTTTCATATTTTAAATCTGGCGTTCCACATATTGATTCTCCACAAGATCATGCTTTTTTTGCAACAATGTATAAATTTGCATCCAAGCATAATGTTAAAACAATTCTTACCGGTGGTAATTATTCAACTGAATGTATAAGAAATCCACTTGAATGGATGTACTATCAATCTGACTCTACTCAATTAAGGGATATCCATAATAAATTTGGTAGTAAACCTTTAAAAAAATTTCCAGTAACAAATATTTTATGGCATAAAATTTATTTACCTTATTTAAGAGGGATTAAAACCTTTAGGCCGCTTGATTATATTGAATATATCAAAGAGGATGCTATGGAATTATTAATTAATAAATTTGGGTATCAAAAGTATCCTCAAAAACATTTTGAATCACGCTTTACTCGTTTTTACGAAAGTTACTGGCTACCAAAAAGATTTGGTTATGATACAAGGAGAGTTCAATTTTCAAGCTTAATTTTAACAAAGCAAATGAGTAGAGAAGATGCTTTGAAAGAGCTTGAAAAAGTACCATATGATTCTGATACAATTAAAAATGATTTTGAATATGTAAGCAACAAGTTAGGGATTGACGTTGAAGAACTACAATCATACATGGACATGCCTAAAAAAACTTATAAAGATTATAAATCGCAAGAAATGACATATAATTTTGGTGCAATTGGTATGAGGTTGCTTGGAATTGAAAAAGGCGGTAAAAGATGATTGGAATTATTGACTATGGCCTTGGAAATATCAAAGCTTTTTCAAATATTTATAAGTCATTTGGAATAGAACATAAAATAGTTAAGGAAAAAACAGATTTAGAAAATATTGAAAAAATTATTCTTCCTGGAGTTGGCGCTTTTGACGATGCAATGAAAAAATTTAATGATTCTGGTTTAAGAGATATTGTTGAAAAATTAGTTATTGGCGAAAAAAAATTACCCATATTGGGGGTATGCGTTGGTTTACAAATGCTAGGAAATTCAAGCGAAGAAGGGTGTGAAAAAGGGCTTGGCTGGATTGATGGAGAAGTCAAAAAAATTGATGTTAGTACAATCAAACATCATACAAAACTACCTCATATGGGTTGGAATTCCTTACAGCTGAATGATAAAAATGAACCTCTTTTTAAATCAATTAACTCCAATGATAGATTTTATTTCTTACATTCGTATTACTTCCAATGCAAAAATGAGACTAATATACTTGCTTATAGTAAATATGGTATAAAATTTACATGCTCTCTTAAAAAAAATAATATATATGGGGTGCAATTTCATCCTGAAAAAAGCTTAGTTAATGGAGAAAAATTACTTTTTAATTTTTCAACAATTTAAATGTTACAATCAAGAATAATTCCCAATCTACTTATTAAGGACAATGCTTTAGTCAAAACTATTAATTTTAAAAATCCAAAGTATATTGGTGATCCAATAAATGCTGTCAAAATATTTAATGAAAAATCAGTTGATGAATTAATTGTTACAGATATCGATGCAACAATAAAAAAACAAGAACCAAACTATGATCTGCTTGAAAAAATAGCAAATGAATGTAGAATGCCTTTATGTTATGGTGGCGGTATTTTAAATATAGAACAAGCTCAGAGAATATTTAGTTTAGGTGTTGAAAAGATTGCACTAAGCTCTGCTGCTATTAAAAATCCATATCTTATATCAGAAATAGCTGATTCTGTTGGCAGCCAAAGCGTTGTTCTAGTTTTAGATGTAAAAAGAAATTTTTTTGGCAATAAATATGAAATTTTCACTCATAATGGAAAAAACAAAACTGGTATTGAACCAATTTCATTTATTAAAAAACTAGATAAATCAAGTATCGGAGAAATTGTTATAAATTCAATTGATAATGATGGATTAATGAAAGGATATGATTTAAAAATTATAGAAAAAGCGCGCAATGCAACTGATCTTCCAATGACCTTTTTAGGTGGAGCAGGTAGTCTGAGTGATATAAGTAAAATCATTACTAAATATAAAATTATTGGAGCTGGTGCTGGCAGTTTATTTGTTTTTAAGGGAAAGTATAGGGCCGTATTAATAAATTATCCGAATGTAGAAGAAAAATTAAAAATTTTGAATAGCTTTTAGAAAAATGAAGATATTAACACAAAACTTAAAAACAGGAAAAACTAAAATCCTCGATGTCCCCTCTCCTTCTTTTGAAGAAAGAAAAATAAGAGTAACTAATAATTACTCGTTAATAAGCACAGGAACTGAATCTTTAATTGTTAATTTTGGGAAAGCTGGCTGGCTAAAAAAAGCAAGACAACAGCCAGATAGAGTTAAAGATGTAATTAATAAAATTAAATCAAGTGGTATAACCGATACATACAAAGCAATTTCAAATAAGTTGAATTATCCAATGGCAATGGGATATGCTGCAGTTGGAACTGTTTCTTGCTCAAACGAATATTATAATTTGTCAAAAGGTACTAGAATTTTTACAAATTCATTTCATCAAGAAGAAGCTCTAGTTGATTATAATATGTGCGTTGAAATTCCAGATAATGTTGATAATAAATCTGCAAGTTTTGGAGCTATAGGTGGTATTGCATTACAGAGTATCAAATGTATTCCAGACGGGTCTAAAACTATTACATTAATTGGGCTTGGTTTGCTTGGCCAAGTAACACTTAGAATACTAAATTCATTAGGTTATGACTGTATAGTTTATGATTTAGATTTAGAAAAAGTGAAACTTGCAGAACAATATGGTGCAAAGGGAATCCGAAAAAATAATATTACAGAAATTGTTTTAAATCATACTAATGGTAAAGGTTCAGATTGTACAATAATAGCTGCTGCTTCCCCATCAAGCGATATTGTGAATGAAGCAACATTGTATACAAAGAGAAAGGGTAAAATTATATCATCTGGATTAATTGGATTGAATTTAATTAGAGATAAATTCTTTAAAAAACAGATTGAGCTAGTTGTTTCAAACTCAAGTGGAAATAAAAATCACAGAGGTAAAGGGAGCTCTTATGAAAATATAAATCATTTTTTTCAACTTCTCTCTTCAAAAAAAATTGAAGTGCTTGATTTAATTTCTGAAGAAATTTCTTTCAGTGATCCAAATAATATCTATTCTTTTCAAAATGATTCTCAATTTTTTTCTAAGTTGATTAAATATGAAGTCAATAATATAAATTCGTTTCATACTGTTTCAGATTTTAATAATAAAAAGGACCCACATAAGGTCAAAGTTGGATTAATAGGAGTAGGAAATTTTGCTGTGTCTACGCTGATGCCAATTATAAAGAAAAGTAAGGAAGGTTATCTATCTGCATTATTAGGCAGAGAAGGCTTATCATTATATGTAGCAAAAAAAAGATTTGAAATCGAAACAATCACCACAAATGAATTTGACTTTTATAAAGATATTGATGCAGTGTGTATTACGACCCCCCATGAAACCCATTTTAATCTTCTAAAAAAAGCAATAGAATTATCATTACATGTTTGGGTAGAAAAACCATTAGTAATCTCTATTAGAGAATTACAAGTTATCCAAAAAGAAATGTTGTCAAAAAAGTTAGTTTATGCTCTTGGATATAATAGATCTTCAGCTCCTTGGACATATTCTATGAAAAATAAAATTAATTCTAAAAAAGCAAATATTTCCATGACAATTAATGCCGGGATACTTCCTTTAGACCATTGGCTCTTAGATGAAAATACTTGTGGTGGAAGAATTCTAGGTGAATGCTGTCATTTTATAGACCTTGCATTAACTTTATTAGATCATACAAAGCTCATTCACGTAGAGTGCTTAAGTCGAGATCGATATTACCAAGATACAGGTAATTATATTTTGACCTTCAAAGATGGGTCAAAAGTAGATATAAATTATCGACATGATTTACCTGCAAGCGTTCCAAAAGAGAAGATTATTATCAAATTGCTTAATTCGACATACACCAATAATAACTGGAAAAAATTCTCTGGTGGAAATATTTTTAATGTTAGTAAAGCGAAAAAAGGGAAAGGACACAATGAATCTATTGCTCACTTCTTTCAAAAAGTAAAAAATAATAAATTTTCAACAGAAAGTAGAATTCATGAGATGTGCTTCTCAACATATGTTTCTATTAAGTTACAGAAAATGTCTAAAGGAGATGTTTTAAATATCTTAGATTGCTATACAAACGAAATCTTATCTACCTCTCCAACATCAAAATTGAATGATAAATAAACTTATATATTGGAAAAGAATTTTTTCTACATATATACTCGGAGGAAAAAGCAATCTTTCTTTTTGGCATGGAGAGCCAGAAGTCAATGATTTGGCAAATTATAACCAGTTAGATCAATATTATATGAAGTTTCATTCTAAGGCTGAATATCAAGGAAGCTATAATGAAAAAGGTATTCCGCAGCTAAACTACCAAGGTGATATTGGTATACAATATAACCCGATCGCAATTGCTCAATGGTCATTAGGTAATTACAATTTATGGAGAAAAAATAATATTGAAGAAAATTATAACAAATTTATTAAAGGCTCAGAATGGCTAAATAACAATTTAGAACTCAACGAGCATAATTTATATGTCTGGCAGCATCATTTTAATTGGGTATATAAAGAAAATTTAATCAAACCTTGGTACTCTGGACTAGCACAGGGGCAAGGTATGTCTGTTCTTTGTAGAGCATATCATACTACTGGTGATAGCAAATATTTAGATAGTATAGAAAAAGTTTATCAGTCTTTTCTTGTTGATGTAAAAAATGGAGGGGTAACTTTTACAGATAGTAAATCCGATATATGGATTGAAGAGTATATTATGAAAGATAGTCCTACGCATATATTAAATGGTTTTATATGGGGGTTATGGGGAATTTATGATTATTGGTTATTAACCAAAAATAAGGATGTATCAAAATTATTTCATAGATACGTCAAAACTATAAATAATAATATTAATGAATATGATATTGGATACTGGTCTTTGTATGAAATTGCTAAACTACCTATCGATATGAGAGCAAGTACTTTTTATCATAAACTACATATAGTACAACTAAAAATATTATTCAAAATGACAAACAATACTATATTTGAAGACACTGCTAATAAATGGTCAGGCTATCTAAACAAAAAAATTAATGTTATAAGAGCTACTATAATGAAAATCATATTTAAGCTGTGCTACTATTAAAATAAAATGAATATTCTATTTCTAACTGATAACTTTTATCCTGAGACTAATGCCCCAGCAAAAAGAACGCTCGAGCATTGCAATGAATGGAGTCGTCAAGGACATCAAATAACTATAATTACTGGAGCTCCAAATTTTCCAAAAGGTAAAGTTTTTGATGGATACAAGAATAAAATATATCAATCTGAGTTAATCAATAATCTTAATGTAAAAAGAGTTTGGACTTTTATTACGGCAAATGAAGGTTTTTTACTAAGAATTTTAGATTATATAAGCTTTATGATTTCATCATTTTTTTGTGGGATATTTACTAGAAAACATGACGTCATTATAGCAACAAGCCCTCAATTCTTTACTTTATTGTCAGCATATTTTATTTCTTTAATTAGAAGAACTCCTTTAGTCCTTGAAATTAGAGATTTATGGCCAGAATCAATAGTGGCAGTAGGTGCTATGAAAGAATCCAGCTGGACAATCAAAGTCTTACATAGATTAGCTATTTTTCTTTACAGTCGTGCAAAAATGGTTGTTTGTGTTACTAAATCATTTAAAAATGAATTAATAAAGAAGGGAATCGATACAAATAAAATATTTGTAGTAGAAAACGGTTTTAATTTAGATAATAGTATTACGCCAAATAAATCTATCAAGGAGGTGGAAAAACAATATAATTTTAAAGAAACTGACTTTACAGTAAGCTTTACGGGCACTGTAGGGATGGCTCATGGTCTTGATATTATTTTAAAAAGCGCCAAAACAATTGATAAAAAAGTAAAATTTCTGATTATTGGAGATGGAGCTAGTAAATCTCAACTATTAGACAGAGCACAAAAACAAAAATTGAATAATATTAATTTTATTTCAAATATTTCATGGCAAGAGATAGTGAACTTGAACCAAGCAATAGATATGCATTTAGTTCATTTAATTGATAACCCAGAGTTTAGAAAAGTAATCCCGTCAAAAATTTTTGAATCGATGGCTCTTCGGAAACCAATTATTATGGGGGTTTTAGGGGAATCAAGGGATATTGTTGTGAAAGCTGGATGTGGAATAAATATTAATCCAGAGGATCATAAAGAATTAAATGATGTTATAAGTGAATATATAGATAAACCTTACGTCTTAAAAGAAATTGGAGAAAATGGCTATAATTTTCTTGCTAAAAACTTTTCCAGAAAAAAGCTTGCAAACAAAATGATAGAATCTATAAAAGACATCATATAAATTTATCCATGAAAAATATTACTATTGTCGTAGGAGCTAGACCTAATTTTATGAAAGTTGCTCCTCTTCTGAGATTATTAGATCAGCAAAGCAACTATGTTACCACGCTTGTACATACAGGCCAACACTATGATCAAAAAATGTCTGGTGTTTTTTTTAAAGATTTAGATATTCGTGAACCAGACTATAATCTAAATGTTGGATCGGGATCTCATAGCATTCAAACTTCCAGAATAATGGAAAAATTTGAACAAGTATGTCATGAGGTGTCTCCCGATTTATTAATCGTTGTTGGAGATGTTAATTCAACAATGGCATGCTCTATTGTTGCAAAAAAATTACATATTAAAGTGGCTCATATTGAAGCTGGACTAAGGAGTAATGATAGAGATATGCCAGAAGAAATTAATAGGCTAATTACAGACTCAATCACTGATTTTTTCTTTGTTACAGAGCAAAGTGGAGAAGATAATCTTATTAAAGAAGGTCATGATAAAAATAATATATTTTTTGTTGGCAATCTTATGATTGATAGTCTTCATTATGGACTAAAAAAGATTAGGTCAAAAGAAAAATTGTTTAATGGAGAATACGGTCTTATAACATTACACAGACCTTCAAATGTAGATGATATTAAAAAATTAAAAGATATCCTAGATGGCTTATCCTTCATATCGAATACAATAAAATTATTTTTTTCTGTTCACCCCAGAACTAAAAAGAAAATGGAAAAATATGGTATTACTCTGAGCAAAAATATTGAGATATTAGATGCGATGCCATATTTAAATTTTCTGCAAATTATGAAAAATGCTAAAGTTATTTTTACTGATAGTGGTGGTATTCAGGAAGAAACTACTGCATTAAAAATTCCTTGTTACACCCTAAGAGAAAATACTGAAAGACCGGTAACTATTTCTCAAGGCTCAAATAGACTTGTAGTTCCTGAAAAAATAAACATAATAAATTCATTCAAAGAATTCAAATTTGATATAAGTTTGTCTTATAAATTACCGGAGGGCTGGGATGGAAATGCATCGCAACGCATTTTAAAAATTTTAAATAAGAAATTATAGAAAATTTTAATTTATATTGAAAGCCATCTATCGTTTTCTAAAGTCCAATTTACCGTTTCTTCTAATCTATCATACGCAGATTTTGGCTCCCATCCCATTTCTTTCATTTTATTTCCATCAAGAGAATATCTAAGATCGTGTCCAGGTCTTTGTGAATGAAAGTCTACCATTTCGTACTTCAAATCTTTTTTCTGGCATTTTGCTATAAATTGAGCTAAAGATAAGTTATCTATTTCATCTTTTCCTACAATATTAAACTTTTGACATTTAACACCACTAGATTCTATATCTATACCATCAATATTGAAATTAAGTAAAAATAATAGTGCATTTGATACATCTTCTGCATGTATATAATGTCTTGATCCAGCAATCTTCATTTTGGAGTCTGCATGAATTGTTACCGTTTCTCCATCTCTAACTTTTTTAATAACCATTGGTATAAATTTTTCAGGATTTTGTCTTTCCCCAAATACATTCATTGTATGTGTTATTAGGGAAGGCAATCCGTAAGTATTTTCAAAGGCAACTACAAGTTCTTCTGCCCCTGCTTTAGATGCTGAATATGGATTTGTAGAATTGTAACGATCATATTCTTTATAATTCACACCCTGAGGAGCTGGGCCAAATATCTCATCTGTACTGAAATAAGCAAATCTTTCTAAACTATCTAATTTTCTTGCATAATTTAAAATATTTGCTGTACCCACAACATTATCTAAAACAAATTCTAGTGGAAAAGATATTGACCTGTCAACATGAGATCCTGCAGCAAGATGGCTTATATAATCAACATTGCCTATAGTAGCTATTATTTCAGGATTAAGTTCAGATTTTAAATCGTGGTGTACAACTTTAACTCTTTTTCTTTCTGACTTTTCATATTTCGATACAACTTCATTCAATCTATTTAAGTTTCCACTAAAATCAAGTCTATCAATTGTGACAATATGCCAATCAGTTTGAGATAATATTTTATCAACTAAATGATGAGCAATAAATCCTGCGCCACCTGTAATTAATATTTTTTTGGACATGACTATTCAATCCCTAAATCTTTTTTATATTTTACAATCCATTTGTCAATATCACCTTTTGGTGTCCAACCTAGCAATTCTTCTGCTAAAGAATTGTCAGCTAATGTTTCTCTGGGTTCAAAAACAGGTTCTACATTAATTGTTTTTCCACCAATTAATTTTGCAATTTCATTCACAGATTTGTTACTACCATTGCCAATATTGATAACTTCACCTTTGCCAACCAATTTTGAAGAAGATGCTAACATATTGGCTCTTACAACGTCTTTAACATACGTGAAATCCCTTCTTTGCTCTCCGTCACCTCTTATTGTCAAAGGCTTATTTTGCATCTTCATTTTTGCAAATAATGCAACAACTAGGGCATATGCGCCCTCCATTGATTGCCTTTCACCATATACATTAAAATATCTTAAAGATACTGTTTCTATTTCATAAACTTGAGCGAACATACTACAGACAATTTCTCCATAGTATTTTTGAGTAGCATAAGGAGATATGGGGTTAGTTTTATCATTTTCTCTTAATGGCATTTTATTTGCATTGCCATAGGCGGAGGATGAAGCACTATAGACAAACCTCTTCACTTTTGCATCAACAGAGCACTTTAACATATTTACTGTAGCAAGCGAGTTATTTATTTCAAATTTAACAGGGTCATCAATGGAAGGTTGTACTCTGGCCATGGCTGCTAAGTGAAAAACAGTATGGGCCCCTTGCATCAGTGACATCATATGTACATTATTGTTAGTATTAGAAATATCAATATTATAGAAGGAAGCCTTAGGATTGATATTTTGTTCAAATCCAGAAGATAGGTTATCAAAAATTATTACCTCATTTCCTTCTTCTATAAGCTTATCAACTAAATTACTTCCAATAAATCCTGCTCCACCTGTTACTACATACTTCATTTTGAAGAGGTAAATTAATCATCAGAGTTTATAAATCAAATATTTTGATATTAAAAATGCTCTAGTGTAATTTTTAGCACTAAATTTAAACATGAAAAAATTTGATGCTATATGGCTAACAGGCCAACCCGGAAGCGGTAAAACAACTCTTGCCAGCCATCTTTTAAATTCGCTGAGCTTAGAAAAAAATGTAACTTATTATAATATTGATGGAGATGATTTAAGAGACTTATTTCAAAATAAAGATTATTCAAGAAAAGGTCGTGAAGCTAATATTAGACTAGGCATGAGTATTGCTTCTTATTTAATTAATAAAAACTGTATTCCTATTATATCTCTTGTTTCTCCTTACAGAAATCTAAGAGAAGAATTCAAATCTAAATTTAATGTTCTAGAAATATATCTTCATACCTCAGAAATTAGAGGAAGAGAGGATTATTTTGTTGATGATTATGAAAAACCATTATTAAAATTTTTAAGTATTGATACCACTAATCAAACAGAAGAGGAAAGTTTAAATGAAATACTCAATGTTTATCGGTAGGTGGCAACCTATTCATAAAGGCCATCTTTGGCTAATAAATCAAAGATTGAAAGAAGGTAAGAATATTTGGCTTGCTATTAGAGATGTTGAACCAGATAAAGATAATCCGTGGACAGCAAAAGAAATTGAAAAAATTATCCATGAAGGTGAACTTAAAGAATTAATAGCTGATGGAAGAGTTATAACATCTATAATTCCAGATATTGAATCAGTAAATTATGGCAGAGGGGTGGGATACGAAGTTATTGAACATATTCCTCCTAAAGAAATTGGTGAAATTTCTGCAACTTCAATACGCTCTCAAATGAGAAAAGAAGGTAAAATCTAAATTATTAAGTACAAATTTTGAATAAACTATTTTTTGATAGATTTCACAATTAATTCTATTTCATTATTTCTTAAGTAAGGATGCATTGGCAAACTTACAATTGATTCAGAAAGTGACTCTGAAATAGGTAAATCTCCCTTGCGGTATCCTAAGTAGCTAAAAGCTTGCATTAAATGGATAGGATTCTTGTAGTAAATAACAGATGGAATATTATTTGATTTTAATCTTTCAATTAGGTCATTTCTTTTATGATTTGAACCTAATACTATTGAAAAAAGTGCATGCGCAGATTTATAGCCTTCTGGATGATATTGTGCATTATTTAAATATTTTCGATAATTGGCATCAATAATATTTCTCTTTTCAAGCTCCTCATCAAAAATGGTGAGTTTTTCTAAAACAACTGCTGCTTGAATACTATCAAATCTTCCGTTTAGGCCAATTCTTTCACTATTATAACGATCCGCTTTAGTTCCATGAACTCTAATAGCTTTACACTCCTCTGCTAAACTATCATCATTGGTAAAAATTGCTCCA
>MDTB01154342.1_pt1 | contig 16595 bp, 15 predicted proteins | sample 811161 | NCBI WGS metagenome assembly MDTB01 (sample SAMN05326650, study PRJNA326480) | marine metagenome | isolation source: seawater | place: Mediterranean Sea | collected 2009 | reverse complement strand
GAGCATCATCGCGCGGTCGAAAGCGGCATCATCGAACGGCATGTCGAGGGCGCTGCCATGGTGGAGGGTGACTCGCCCGGCGAGATGGCATCGATCAGTCAGCTCCGTGCCGGCAGTGATGAAATCCGCGGTCAGATCGATGCCGGTGACGTGACAGCCGATGGTGGCGGCCACTGTGCGGGCCGGCCCGCCGGCACCGCAGCCGACATCAAGCAACCGGCTGTCCGGCGTGATTTCCAGTCTGACGCTGAACCGGTGGGTCGCCTCGATGCCGCCAACATGGAATTCGTCATGGGGGGCGAGGATGTCCGGCGTCAGGACCTGCGGTTCGTGCCCGGCCTTGGCAAGCGCTGCCATGATGCGATCGACAAGACCGCGGCCCGAATAATGCTGTGCGACAGCGTCGCTCGATGTCATCTGTAAGATCTCCTGTTGCCGCTTCCCGCTGACCATAGCAGCCTTGCCGCAAATGGTAAGCGGCATCTATGATTGACCCTATGAAGACGCATACTGACGCCCCTGCAAGATGACGCTTGCCTCGCTTTTCGCGGCACAGCAACCGATCCCGCTTCATGCCTTGGCGGCGCTGGCGGCGACAATCCTTGGCGCGGCCCAGCTATGGGCGCCAAAGGGAACGGCCATCCATCGCCGTGTCGGGCGGATCTGGGTCGGGTTGATGGCGTTTGTCGCCTTTTCCGGGTTTTTCATTCATGAGCTGAAACTTGTCGGGCCGTTCAGCCCCATCCACCTGCTGTCGGCCTTCACTCTGGCGGCACTCTGGTATGCGGTGCATGCGGCGCGGCAGGGCAATATCAGACGGCACCGAACGTCGATGATGGCGCTGTTCTGGATGGCGCTGATCCTGACCGGGGCCTTCACCTTCCTGCCGGGCCGCCTCATGCATCAGGTGGTGACGGGCGGCTAGAAGCCGAGGGCGGAAGCCATCCGGTCGATCTCGGCGCATTGCCAGGCGGCGTGGTCCGGCGACGGCTGCTGTTCCATGAATTTCGCAAGGAACGGGTCGCAAAGACCGGCTTCGATGCCGGCAAGCCCCTCGACAACCCGATGTCCGCAGAACGGCACATAGGCCTCGGAATAGCCGCCTTCATGCATCGCAACCACCCGCCCGTCACAGACCTCGTCCGCCGCCTGCATCACCATGGCCGTCATCTCGGCAAAGGTGGCCGAGGTGCAGGACATCCGCGCCAGTGGATCGACATGATTGGCATCCAGCCCGTTGGCAATGATGATCACATCGGGCCGCACATCGCGGATCAGCGGCAGCCCGATCCGCCGCATGGCGTGAAGATAGGCCTCATGCCCGCAGCCTGCCGGCAAAGGCAGGTTGGTGTTCGCCCCGGTGCCGGCACCCTCGCCGCGATCGGCAAGCCCGCCATACCCCGCCGGAAACATGTTGGCCTGGTGGATCGACAGCGTGTGAACATCGGGGTCGGTATAGAAGATCGACTGCGTGCCGTTGCCGTGATGGACATCCCAGTCAATGACAAGGAACCGTGAAGCAAGCTCGGCGGCTCGGGCGGCGGCAATGGCGATCGGGATGTTCGCCAGAAGACAGAATCCCATGGCGCTGTCGGCAAGGCAGTGATGCCCGGGCGGGCGGGTCAGCGCATAGGCGGTGTCATGTTCGCCGCGAAGTACCGACAGGAGCGCGTCGCGCGCCAGACCGGCAGACTGGCAGGCAATCTCGTAGGAGCCATGCCCGAACGGGGCCGAGATGCCAAGCATGCCGCCACGCGCATCGCTCAGCGCCCGGAATTCGGTCACATAGGCTTCGGTATGAATGCGGTGGATCTCGTCGAGGCTTGCCGGGTCGGCGTCACGCTGGGTGAGCTGTGCCAGCAATCCCGACCGGTCCATCAGGTTGCGCATCCGGCGTTTTGATTCCGGGCTTTCCGCATGGCCACCAGCCGCCATGGGCTGAATCCATCCGCCAACAGGCGCGGTCAGCGCCGCTTCACCCGTGGTGTGCCAGAAACAGGCCTCGGAGATGAAAAATGCAGACTGACGCACGCGCTGTCTCCTGCCGCCATTATCCGCCAGCGGTCTGCTGTATGAGGCGTTTCGTGCTGATCTTGTGCCAGACAAGAAGCCCGACCCCGCCAGCGGCAGCAGCGCCATAAACGAAGATGTCACCAGACAGAAGCAGCGCCGCCAGCACCAACCGCGCCCCAACCTCCCAGAAGGCGAGCGGGGCACGGTCGAAGCGTGACAGGGCGCTTGCCAGCAGCACCAGCGCCAGCAACATCCGCAACATCAGAACACCCAGCGCGCCAAGGTCGACGGTGCCGTCATATCCCGGAAGATAGGCCTTGGTGCCGGTCACAGTCGGGTCGATGAAGGCAGCTTCGATCAGAAGAATGTCCGGATAGAAGGCGAAGACAAACGGGATGACGAACATCACGATGCCAATCCGCACCGCCGCAAGGCCGGTCATCATCGGATCTTCCTTGGTGATACTGGCGGCGGCAAAGGCCGCCAGCGCCACCGGCGGTGTGATCGCCGATGCCACGGCAAAATAGAAGATGAACATATGGGCCGTGAAGACGGCGATGCCGAGACCCGCCAGAACCGGACCCATCAGCAGCGCGACATTGATATAGGCCGGCACCGCAGGCATCCCCATGCCCAGCACCACGGCCAGCATCATGGTCAGCGCCAGCGCGATGAACTGGAAGATGAGCGAGCCACCATCACCAAGATTGAGTGCCTTCAGCCAGGTGAGGACATCAAGCGATATGAAGACCGGAAGGCCGGTGAATTTCAGACAGAAATCGATGATCGAAACAGCGAGGAACATCAGATAGAGGGTGGAGATCAGGATGCCGGCGTTCGATATGGCGTCGAGAAGCTTTCGTGGCCGGGCCCGCATTTCCGGATCGAGGAACAGAAGCACCATCAGCAGCATGACGGCCCACCAGCCGGCGCTGCCGGCGTCACCTGCCGAATTCTGGATGATGCCAAACAGCCAGGGCAATTTCTCCACCTGGCACCCTGCCTCGGTGAAGACCCGCTCGACGCCTATCATGCCGCTGATGAAGCCGCAGCCGACATCTTCTTTCGAGGTCAGCAGCAGCGCCAGGATCAACAGGATCGGCCCGAAAATCATCATCAGATTGAGGATGTCCTGCCGCCCGAGATGCATCTCCTCGGTCAGCTCGCCGATCGCGGTGATGTTCTGTTTGCGCGCCTGAAACACCGCTGTCAGAAACAGGCAGAAGAAATAGAACAGCGCCGGAATGGTGGCAGCGATGATGATCTTGGAGTAGGGAACCGCGGTCAGCGAGGCCAGGACAAAGGCCGCCACCCCCATCACAGGTGGCATGATTGACCCGCCGGAGGAGGCAGCCGACTCCATCCCGCCGGCGAAGATCTTGGAAAAACCGCGCCGCGCCATCATCGGGATTGTCAGAACGCCGGTCGACAGCACATTCACAATCGGTCCGCCTGAAATCGTGCCAAACATCGCCGAAGAGACGATGGCAGCATGCGCCGGGCCGCCGGCCAGCTTGCGCGTCCAGCGGAAGGCAAGCTTGATCAGCGACTGGACTCCGGCAGAGGCGCCGAACAGCGAGCCGAGGATCAGATACGGGAAGATGGTGTTCATGATGATGTCCATGAACCGTCCCAGAACACCGCTGGCGTTGTTCACAAGAATGTCGTGAACCCGCGGCCTGCCATCGCTCAGGAGACGCGGTTCGCCGGCAAGCTTGGTCATCAGATATTTGTTGATGTCGTCCGGGCCATGGAAATACCAGACAAACACCGTGCTGATCGTGTAAAGCGCGACGAGAAGCGCGACAATGACAAGCGGCAGACCCCAGACCTTTATGTTGTAGGCAAGAAAGATCAGGATCGACACGCCCATGATCAGAACCAGCCAGCCACCGGTGGTGCCCACACATTGCGGATCCTCGACGGTCGTCGGGGCTGGAAGCCCGTAAAGGGCGGCCGTTTCGGCAGCATCTGTAAGGCTCCGCTCGATCAGCCTGGCGCGCTCGCCGGTGAACTGGTCAACAAGGCAGATGGCCTCGATCTCGATGATATAGGTCAGGGAAATGCCGAAGGCCGCGGTGACAAGTGCCACATCCATGAGAAGGCCGAACCGCCGCCACAGGGCCGAACGGTCACGCCATGACCGGTACATGGAATGTTTCAGCGCAACGATCAGCATCATCAGCGCCAGAACCATGGGGAAGAACCATTCGCGGGTGAATTTGCGAAGCTTGAACCAGTCATGGCCGCTGATGTCGCGAACGGCCTGGTCAAAGCCCGGAATGCCCGGGATCGAATTCATCAATCCGATCATCACAAGTCCGACAGCAAGCCAGTACAGAAAAGGACCGGTGGCGGTCAGGTTGCTCTCAGCAGATGATGGGGCCGATTTGTCCGCCATTGTACCCTGCTCCCCCCGAAACAAGACTGAATCCAAACGCTCGAATAAACGTCCGGGCTAACATAAATGCCCGGGTTGAAACAAATGCCCGAGTTAAAACAAATGTCCGGGCCGCCAGCCTGTGGCGACCCGGGAATATTGGGGTGCGCTGCCGGTTACGGCTTGGCGCAATCAGGAACGCTGTAGCCGGCCTCTTCCCAGGCGCGGATGGCACCAGGGTGGTATTTCAGCGGCATCGCACCACACATGCCGGTTGTGGCAGTGTCGGCAATCTCACCAAGCGAGACCTGCGGCAGGAAGGGTGTCTTTGACTTGATGGCGTCGAGATTGTCGAGCACAGCCTTGGTCAGCTGATAGGCAAGCTCTTCGTCCATATCCTTGCGGACAACCTCGCCACCGACAGTGGCAACGCCGCGGAAACGGCCATCTTCGGACACCACATTCACGCCTTCAGGCTGGATGGCTTCGGACAGGGGAATGTCTACCTTTCCCGAACCCGGCGCCTTCATGTATTTCTGTGTGGCGTCGCTTTCGAAAGCGGCCTTTGGCATCGACCACATGGTGATGCCGCCCGATGCGACCGCAGCGGTATGGCGACCGTCAGGGAAGCTCGATGGCAGGACAAAGGCGTCGGCAGACCCGTCGGTCATGGTCTTTACAGCCTGGTCCCAGTTCACCTGAACACCGGTATAGCCTTCGCCATCGCCAAGGCCGGTGGCAAGCTTGACCACGCCACGGGCATTGGTCAGCGCGGCACCGCGTGGCGGACCGTTATAGATGGTCTTGCCTTCGAGGCTGTCCCAGCCTTTGACGCTGGAGCTGTTGTAAGCCGACAGGGTGAAGACACCAAGGCGGTAGGTGTAGAGAACCGACAGGCGGTCGGCGTATGCCGCGCCAGTGTCCTTGCCGAGCTTGGCATAGGGACCAACACCGCGCGAAAGCAGGAATGGCAGGATAAAGGGCGCTGCCGAAATATCGGTCTTGCCCTCGGCCACGTTCTGGATCGAGTTGGTCAAAGTCTGGCCGGTAGCCACCTGAACGTTGGCCACGCCGGCGGCGTTCGCAAATTCACCAAGCGCAAGAACGGTGTTACCGGGAACGCCGTTGGCGTTGGCTGTCTCGGCTGTCAGGTTGACCTGTGCCAGCGCCGGGGTTGACAGGGTCGCCGCCACGGCAAGCCCGGCAAGCAGTTTCATATGTTTCATCTTTGTTTCCTCCTTTGAAACCGAACAAAGCGCCAGTGGCATTGATCGAGCGCACGTCACAAGTTTATTTGTTGTTGGCTATCACCGTTACCCATAATGGACACCAAAGCAAGCGCCGGTTGACCGTTCAACATCAATTCGTGCAGCGCCAGTTTTGCCCCCAGGCGGCCTGCCAGAATGCCGGATCTGTGACGTTGGATTTGGCGCGACCGCCAGCCCACAGGTCATGCGCCGGGTCAGCGTGGTCTGCAAAATAATCCCGCATTCTTGCCGCAAGCCCGGACTCGGTGGGCGAGGGCTGATCCGTGCCGCCAAGATTGACCCGTTCCTGCGGGTCGGAAGACAGGTCATAGAACTCGCTGGCAAGTGGCTCGACGGATGCAGAGGTGAACCGCTCGACATAGAGATTCTCCGCCGTGCGGATGGCCCGTGTTTCCTCCTGCTCGAGGCACAGGAAATCACGGTGTGGCTGGCCCGGGTCTGACAGATCGATGGCACGGCTGTCCTGGCGTGGTGTGTCGACGGGCGCAACGCCGGCGGCGCTGAGAAGCGTGTTGGGAATGTCGAGCTGGCTGACAAGCCCCCGGTTTGTGCCGGCGGCGACACCGGGTCCGCGGATGATCAGTGGCACCTGATAGCTTGGCCGCAGCATGGAGGATGGCCAGGCTGCCAGCCCATGCCCCCAGATGCCGTGATGGCCAAGTGAAAACCCGTGGTCGGCGGTGTAGATGACAATCGTGTCCTCGGCCAGGCCGCTTGTCACAAGCTGTGCCATGATCCGGCCGACCGCATCATCAATCAGTGTCGTCTGCGCGAAGTAGTTGCGCAGACTTTCGGTCTCGTTCGGCAGCAGAAGGGGGCCGGCAAATCGCTCATGCGGCGCGGCACCGGCTTCGACAACGCGCCGTGTATAGCGGTCAATGACGCGCCGGTTCAGCCCCTCGCGCGGGATCGAGGCGAATCTGGTCTCGTCATACAGATGGTCAAACTGCGTGCCGGCCTGTCCGCGAATGGCCGGCCAGTGACCGTAAGGCCCGTTGAAAGGAACGAAACAGAAAAAGGGCGCGTCCTGATCCTGTCGGCGGCTGATGTAATCGACGGTGCGGTCGGCAAAAAAATCGACCGAATGCCCCTCGAACACCTCTGTGTGGTCATTCTCGATCATCAGGTTGCCGTGGAAACTGACCGTGTGGCCATGGGGGAAGGTTACCCAATGGTCATAGTCCGCCGGTGCCTGCCAGGGCTGGCCAAGATGATATTTGCCGATCAGAGCGGTGTCATATCCGGCATTCCTCAGCTGTCCGGGGAGGGTCGGGAATTCACCGATGGCATTCCAGTCCTGTGGCCAGCTGTCGGCACGTCCGTCATCAAGCCAGGTATGGACGCCATGCGCCGATGGCATCAGCCCGGTCAGAACAGACGCCCGGCAGGGTGAGCACATGGCATTGACGCAAAAGGCGCTGTCAAAGCGTGTCCCGCCGGTGGCCAGCGCATCCAGCTGCGGGGTATGCACATCATCATTGCCGTAGCATCCCAGCATGTCGGCAGGCTGGTTGTCGGCCATGATCAGAACAATGTTCGGGCGTCGTGTCATGGCTCACGCCTCTCCATTGATGCTGATCGCCTGGCCATTGATGCTGATCGCCTGGCCGTTGATGCTGCCCGAGCCGGGGCCACAAAGGCGAAGGGCTTCGGCGCTGACCTCTTCCGGGCGGATCAGCCGGCCGGCCGGGCTTGTCGCGGCGAGGATGGCTTCGGCCTCTTGTCGCGACTTGCCGGTCTTGCCGGTGATTCGCGTGACTGATCTGTCGGTCATCTCCCCTTCCAGATAGCCCGGGCAGAGCGCATTGGCGGTTATGCCGCTGCCATCAAGTTCCGCGGCAGTGGCGCTGACCATCCCGTTGACGCCATGTTTTGATGCGCTGTAGGCGCTGGCATAGCGGTAGCCGTCGAGCCCCATGATCGAGGAGATGGCGATCAGTCGCCCCCAGTCCGCCCGGTCCTCTCGAAGCGCGCGAAGACCTTCGCGAAGCGTCAGGAAACAGCCGGTCAGATTGACCGCGATGATCCGGTGCCACATGTCGCTGTCGGTTTTATGGAGCGGTGCGCTTTCGGCGATGCCGGCATTGGCAATCACAATCTGCTGCGGGCCAATGGCGGCGAACAGGGCCGCGGTCGCGGCCTCGTCGGTCACATCAAGGATATGGGATGAGATACGATCATGGTCTGCACTGATCGCGGCAAGCGGTGCTTCCCGACGGCCACAGATATGGACGCGCGCACCAGCTGCCGCAAAGTCACGCGCCAGCACCGCGCCAAGCCCGCTGCCACCGCCAGTGACAAGAACCCTGCATTGCGAGATCTCCACGTGATTTGACTCCTTCCCTTGTGCTGCCGGGAATGCTAGCCAAATGAAAAGGGTAACGCTACTTATCTGCGCGCGACTATCTGGGCCAGGGACCATGGCGCGGCGACGAACAGGAGACAGAGATGAAGATATTTTCGATGGCCGCCGCTGCGACGGCGATGATGATGGCGGGTGCAGTCCAGGCTGACACGGTCAAGGTCGGCTATATGACCACCCTGTCGGGTTCTGGCGGTATCATCGGCAAGCAGATGCAGAACGCTGTGAATCTGGCCATGGAGCATACCGGGGGCACGCTTGGCGGCATGGATGCCGAGGTGATCTTCGTCGATGACCAGCGCAAGCCGGATGTTGCCAAACAGCTTGCCAACCGTCTGGTGAAGAGCGACCGCGTCGATGTGATCGCCGGGGTGATCTGGTCGAACCTGCTGATGGCGATCCACAAGCCGGTGACCCGGTCCGGCACCTTGCTGATCGGCTCCAACGCCGGTCCGTCGCCGCTTGCCGGCAAGGACTGCCACAAGAATTTTGTCTCGATGTCCTGGCAGAACGACCAGACACCCGAGGGGATGGGCAAGTATATGCAGGATGCCGGCGTGACGTCGGTCTATCTGGTGGCCCCGAACTATCAGGCCGGCAAGGACATGATGTCCGGCTTCAAGCGCCACTATAAGGGCGAGGTTGTCGCCGAGGTCTATACCAAGCTGGGCCAGTCGGATTTCCAGGCCGAACTATCGACATTGCGTGCGTCGAGGCCAGAGGCGACCTTCGTCTTCCAGCCCGGCGGCATGGGGATCAATTTCGTCAAGCAATGGCATCAGGCCGGCATGGAGCAGGTCAGCAAGCTCTACACGGTCTTCACCGTCGACAATCTGTCGCTTCCGGCGCTCAAGGAAACCGCGCTTGGTGTGGTCTCGACACAGACCTGGTCGCCTGATCTCGACAACGAGATCAACAGGCGTTTTGTGGCCGACTACAAGGCGAAGTTCGGCGGCTACCCGTCCTTCTATGCCGCCCAGGCCTATGACACGATGATGGCCATCGACCATGCGATTGCCAAGGCCGGCAGCAGCGATACCGAGGCGATGAGTGCGGTGCTTGCCGAGGGGGGCATTCCGACCACCCGCGGTCCACTGGCAATGAACAGCAACCAGTTCCCGATCCAGAATGTCTATCTTCGTGAGGCGGTTCTGGATGCGGACAGCATGGCGACGACAAGGATCACCGGCACGGTTTTCGAGAACCATGCCGACGCCTATGCCAAGGACTGTCAATTCTGATCGAGAGGCAGGGCTGCCGGAGTGAGCCGGTAGCCCGCCCCACTGGCACGGCCGGGATTCTGCGATGACCTTCATCCTCCTGCTCGAGCAGATTTTCAACGGGCTCCAGCTCGGCGTGACGCTGTTCCTGATCGCCGCCGGGCTGACGCTGATCCTGGGGATCATGGATTTCGTCTTCCTGGCGCATGGCGCACAGGTGATGATTGGTGCCTATGCCGCCGCCAGCCTTACAGCGCTGACCGGCAATTTCTATCTTGGCATCCTGCTGGCCATTCCGGTGACATTCGCCAGCGGCTATCTTCTTGAATATCTGCTGATCCGGCATCTCTACCGGCGCAACCACATGGACCAGGTGCTGGCAACCTTTGGTCTGATCCTGTTCTTCAACGAACTGATCCGGATCGGTTTCGGCCCGGCGGCGCTGTTTTCAAGCCTGCCGCCGTCGCTGTCAGGTTTCGTCAACATCCTTCCCGAGACACCCTATCCGGTGTTCCGGCTTCTGGTGATCGCGGTCGGGCTTGCCTGCGCGCTTGGCATTCACCTTCTTGTGGCGCGGACAAAGATTGGCGCGATGGTGCGGGCCGGGGCCAATAACGAGACGATGACCGCCGCGCTCGGGGTCAATATCCGGATGCTTCGCCGGCTGGTCTTTGCTGCCGGTGCCTGTTTTGCCGGCATCGCCGGCATTATGCTTGGCCCGCTGACAGCCGTCGAGCCCGGCATGGGGGAACCGTTGCTGATCCTGTCGCTGGTGGTGATCATCATCGGCGGCATCGGGTCGGTGCGCGGGGCCTTTGTCGCCGCCATCCTGATCGGGGTGGTCGATACGCTGGGACGGGTGCTGCTGCCGGTCATCCTGCGTGGCTTCATGGGCCAGGCCGCGGCAGACGGTGCCGGTCCGGCGCTGGCCTCGATGATGGTCTATATCCTGATGTCGCTGGTTCTGGTGGTGCGGCCAAGCGGGCTGTTCCCGCCGAAGGGATGAGCGCGATGGAGCTGCTTCGCATCCTCGGTGAAGGGCTGGCGCGCAACCGGCTTCTGGCGCTGATCCTTGCCGGATTCGCGCTGTTCCCGATCTATACTGGCATCGCCGACCTGCCGTTCTGGAATGATCTGGCGATGCGGATCATGATCCTAGGCATGGCGGCCATGGGTCTGAATCTTGTGCTTGGCTATGGCGGGATGGTGTCCTTCGGGCATGCCGCTTTTGTCGGCATCGGCGCCTATGCTGTCGGGATCAGCCAGTTCTACGGCCTCGACAATGGCTGGATCCATGTTCTGATCAGCCTGTTTGCCTGCGGGGTGCTGGGGCTGGTGATCGGGTTCCTGTCGCTCAGGACCACCGGCATCTATTTCATCATGATCACGCTGGCCTTTGCGCAGATGCTGTATTTCCTGTTCGTCAGCCTCGAGCAGTTCGGCGGTGACGACGGGATGAGCATCGACCGCGCCGACTTCATGCCGATCGATCTGTGGGAGCCGTTGCGGCTCTATTACCTGATCTGGGTGGCGCTGCTGCTTACAAGCCTGTTCCTGATGGTGATTGTGCGCTCGCGGTTCGGGGTCGTCCTCGAGGCGATCCGCAGCAATGAAAGCCGGGTCGAGGCAATGGGCCTGGTGCCCTTGCGCTTCAAGATCACCGGCTATGTGATCTCGGCGATGATCTGTGGGCTGGCCGGAACGATGTTCGCCAGCTGGCAGGAATATGTGTCGCCCGACATCATGCACTGGACGCGCTCCGGAGAGCTGATGATCATCATCATTCTTGGTGGAATCGGCACGCTGGCAGGCCCGCTTCTGGGTGCGGTGGCCTTCCTCCTTCTCGAGGAATGGCTTCCAGAGCTGATGCTTCTCGTCGCGCCGGCCTATGCCGAGAACTGGATGATCATTTTCGGGCCGGTGCTGATCGCTGTGGTGCTGTTCGCGCGCGGCGGGTTGGGTGGCCTGATCCGGCGCATCGCAGGAGGCGGGTGATGATCGCGCCGGTGCTCAGCCTTGAGGGACTCAACAAATCCTACGGTGCGCTGCAGGCGACATGCAATGTGTCGCTTGATGTTGTGGCTGGCGAAATCCACGCGCTGATTGGCCCGAACGGGGCTGGCAAGACGACACTTGTCCGCCAGATCTATGGCTCCGAAGCCCCTGATTCCGGAACTGTCAGGCTTCATGGTGTGACCGTGAATCATCTGTCGGTGCCGCAGCGGGTGCGGAACGGCATCGGCCGGTCGTTCCAGATCAGCAATGTGCTGATGGAGTTTACCGTTCTGGAGAACGCCATGGTTGCCGAGGCGGCGCGGCGTGATGAGGCGTTCCGTTTTCTGCGGCCGGCCTTCACCGACCACGGGTTGCGTGACGGGGCGATGGCCATTCTGGCGCGCGTCGGAATCGAAGCGCGCGGCGAAACCCGCGTTGCCGATCTGGCGCATGGTGAAAGGCGGCTTCTGGAGTTCGCGCTGGCGCTGGCAGGTGATCCGGCGCTGCTTCTTCTGGACGAACCGATGGCCGGGGCCGGGCCAGAGGAAACACGGCATATGATCGAGATCATCGAACGGCTTCGCGGCGAGGTTGCCATTCTGCTGATCGAGCATGACATGGACGCGGTGTTCCGGCTTGCCGACAGGGTGACGGTGCTGGTCGAGGGTGCGGTGATCGCCAGCGGTACGCCGGATGCGATTTCCGGGGATGCCGCGGTGCGGGCCGCCTATCTCGGAGGCGATGATGATGTTGAGGCTTGACCGGGTCGAGGCCGGCTACGGACCGGCGCAGGTGCTCTTCGGTGTCAGCTTCACCATCGAGGCCGGGGCCTGTGTGTCGCTGATGGGACGCAACGGCATGGGCAAGACGACCACCATCCGCGCCATCATGGGGCAACTGCCCCTGAGTGGCGGGTCAATCACCCGCTTTGGCAATGCCGCGGCCGACCGTGACCCGTTCGAATTTGCCCGCGCCGGCATCGGTCTGGTCCCCGAAGGACGACAGATCTTCACCAATCTCAGCGTTGCCGAGAATCTGACAACCTTTCACCGGCCCGGCGTGGATGGCGCGACCCGCTGGACGCTGGCGGCGGTGCTGGACCTGTTTCCGCGGCTCGGCGAGCGGCTTGGCCATGCCGGAAGCCACCTGTCAGGCGGGGAACAGCAGATGCTGGCCATCGGCAGGGCCCTGATGACCAACCCGCGCCTGCTGATCCTTGACGAGGCGACCGAAGGTCTGGCCCCGATCATCCGTCAACAGATCTGGCAGGTTCTGGCAACCCTGAAGGCGGCTGGCCAGTCGATTCTTGTTGTCGACAAGAACATCGCGGCGCTGGCACGGCTTGCCGACCATCACGTCATTCTGGAAAAGGGCGCGGTTGTCTGGCAGGGCGACAGCGCGGCCCTTCGCGCTGACCCGGCGCTGACATCACGGTATCTCGGGGTGTGAGCTGAGGGTCCGTTACCCGCCAGCAGGCACAGGGGCACCATCCTCAAGCAGGCCGGCAGCCTGAAGCGCCGCCCAGAACTCGCCGGCGATCGGCGTATTGAACCAGTCGATGATCTGACGCAGCTCTCCAGCATCGCGCGGTCCCGGGATCACCGAGGTGATGATGTCATTGGCAAGCGGGAATTGCAGCGCGGCGGCTGGCAGTGGCACGCCGTGCTCATCGGCAATGGCGCCGATCCGGCGCACCTTGTCGACCACCTCGACGGGCGCGGCGGCATAGTTCCACATCTCGCGACCGACCAGAACGCCTGAATTGAACGGGCCGCCGCAGATGATGCTGGTACCGGCGGCACGGCAGGCCGGAAACAGGTCGTGTAGAGGTGTCTGTTCAAGAAGCGTATAGCGCCCGGCGAGAAGGAACACATCCCAGTCACCTATGCCAAGGGCATCCATGCAGACCTCGTTTTCATTCACCCCGATGCCGATGGCCTTGACCAGGCCGGCGCGGCGAAGTTCATCCATCGCCCGGTAGCCGCCTTCCGTCAGGTCGCGGAAATGGCGGGCATTCTCCTCGCCATGGGTGAAGGTGCCGATATCATGCGCAAGGAGGATGTCGATCCGGTCGAGGCCGAGGCGTTGCAGACTGTCCTCGAAGGCCCGCATGATGGCGTCATAGCCATAGTCATAGACAACATGGAAGGGCAACGGCTCGATCATGCCAAATGTGGCCGGATCGGCCACCGGACCTGGCCGCAGCAGTCGCCCCACCTTGTCCGACAGCACATAATCGGTATGACGCAGCAGGTCTCCCATCACCCGCTCCGATCTGCCGAACCCGTACCAGGGCGCGGTATCGAAAAAGCCGATGCCGGCATCCTTCGCCGCCTGGATCAGTTCGGCAGCCTGAGGATAACCCAGCTCGACGAAATTGCCGCCAAGTGGCGCGCCGCCAAGGCCAAGCGTATCAATCCTCAGTTCTGTGCGTCCAACCTGCCGTTGTTCCATCCTCAAGGCTCCCCTATGTCCTGCTGCCGGTGGCACCCGGCCAGCTGCCACGCTTGCGCCGGCGGTGTTTCATCGCTTCATGGGCCTCCGGCGTGCCGTCATGAAACGAGCCGAACCATTTGTCGAGTGGTACCATGCCATCGGCGTAGTTCACCTCGAAATATTTGTGATGCAGATAATGCGCGTAATAGGAGGTGTCCATCGAGGCGTCCTCGCCGGTCACCACCCGGTCGAACCCGGTATGGCCTTGCGCCGGAGCAACGCCGAGCCGCGAAGCCAGGTTGATCATGTGGATCGGATGCGCCGGCACCAGGAAAAAGAGCAGGATCGAGGCGAAATAGATCACATGCTCGACCGGATGCATCGACAGCCCCGACCAGGGCCCGGGATTGGTGTTCCGGTGGTGAAGCTGGTGCGCGATCCGGTAGAGCGGTGGCCAGTGAAGGAAGCGGTGTGCGAAGTAGAAACCAACCTCATGGATGAAGGGCACCAGGAAGAACAGCGCGAAAAAGCCGATCGGGTTTTCCGTCGGGTGGATCATCGTTGCATAGCCGTTGGCATAGGCCCAGAGAAGCAGCACCTCGTAACAGGTCCAGATCGGCACGCCGCTTGCCAGCGTCCAGAACATATTGTCATAGGTCTGGTTGTTGAATGTAAACCGCTCTGATGTTTCATCCGGCCAACGGCGGTTGTATTTGAACGTTGTGTCCTGCTTTCGCCAGACATACAGCCACAAGTGCCAGGTGCCATAGACAAGCACCGCTAGAATCAGGTTGCGCGCCAGAATCACGCCGAACCAGTACAGGGAAAATGTCTCGAAATGCACCAGTGATGGCGTCAGGTAGAGCCAGATGCCAATGGCGGCGATGGCGTAGGGTACGTTCCACGGGAACAGAAATCCGGGAAGGCCGAAAACCCATTTGAACAGCGCCTTTGGCTGCGGTGGCCAGGCAAAGGCCGGGCCATAGCTGATCGGCTTGTCCGGTGACCAGTTGCCACGCGCGTCTTCCTGTCCGAACCGTGATTCCTGCATCGCTTCCTCCCTGCCATCGCGGGCCGGCTGGCGACCCGAACATTCCCCAACACAATCGAAAGGCAGCTATGAGGATACACACAACCTTGCTGAATTCAAATCAGCCGGATGGCGGGCCGCTGTTTCGCCAGCCGTCCTCCGGCTGTAGCACCATGGATGCCGCCCCCCACAGTCCGGAATCATCGCCAAGCCCGGCGCGAACCACCGGAACATTCCGGAAGGGGGGCATCGCATCCTCGCGGATGACCCTGTGAATGCCATCCGACAGAAGATCGAAACCGTTCGACAACCCGCCTCCCACAATCACCAGTTCGGGGCTGAACATATGGATCGCGGATGTCATGCCCTGGCCAAGATACAGGGCTTCTTCGGCAAGCAGATGCCGGCACCGGTCGTCACCGGCGCGGGCGCCGTCGAACACGTGCCGCGCCGCGACCCCGCCATCACGCGCGGCGGCGGCAAGAAAGGGCGAGCTGCCGTCCTGCGCGGCGGTTGCCGCGCGCGCCTGCAATGCGGTGCCGGAGGCCAGCGCCTCGAAACATCCGCTGGCACCGCAACTGCATCGCGGCCCATCCTGCATCAGGCGGATGTGACCGATATGGGCCGCGATGCCCTTATGGCCATGCACCAGCCTGCCATCGATCACGGCCCCACCCCCGATTCCCGTGCTGACTGTCAGATAGACCATGTTGCGGACATCCCTGCCGGCACCGTGTCGCCATTCGCCAAGGGCGGCGGCAATCCCGTCATTCTCGACCCGCGCCGGAAGGCCGGTGCGATCTTCCAACGTCTGCGACAGCGGCATCCCGTCCCAGCCCGGCAATGTCGGGATGCCGGTCACCTGACCGCTGGCAGTGTCGATCGGTCCGGCGCAGGACATCCCGATGCCGATGACATCCTTCATCCCGTCGGAGTCGCAGAGCTGTTCGGTCAGTGTCGTGATCTGGGCAAGAATGCCGGCAGGGCCACCGGCCACATCAGTGGGCAGCGCGCTGCGCCTGAGCAGATGGTCTTCGGCAAACAGGCCGACGCGAAGCTGTGTGCCGCCAAGATCGACCGCGATAGCCAGCCTGGCCGACATGTCAGACCGGCGCCGCATGGCGGCCTGGTCCCGGCAAGGCGTGGACCCAGCCCATGCGTGCGGACAGATCCTCCGCCCCGAAGGCAAGCGATCCCATGACGATGGTATCGGCGCCGGAACGGCGAAGGCCCGGAACAGTGTGGTCTCGGATGCCACCATCGGCGGCGAGAAGGATACGGGCTCCGCGCTCTTTGCCGGCCGCATCGATCATGCGGCGGGCCTCGGCCATGCGGGGTTCTGCCTGCGGGTCAAGCCCGACACCCTTGATCCCCATTTTCGTGCCAAGAAGCGTCAGCATCGACAGGCGGTCAAGCCACGGGGCTGCCGCTGTCACCGGCGTGTGAAGCTGCAGCACAAGGCCGGCCGCGACACCGTGGCTTCGGATCTGGTCAAGGCGACGGTCAAGATCGGCATTCTCGGCATGAAGGGAGATGATGTCGGCACCGGCCTCGGCAAACTGGTCGATCTGGTCGGGCAGCGTGCCGTCAGCCACCATCAGGTGAACATGGACAGGCTTGCCGGTCAGCGGGCGAAGCTGTGCGATCAGGTCGGGAAACAGCAGCATGGCTGGCGAGAAATGTCCGTCCGCCACATCGGCGTGGTAGATGTCCACATGGCTGTCCACCCGCGCCACATCATCGGCGATGCGCACCAGATCTGCAGACCACAGGGAAAACTCAGCCAGCAGCCGGTCGGTGGGAAGACCGGTCAGAAAGTCAGCCTGTTGATCCATCATTCCATCTCCCTCAGGAATGCGCCGATGGCGGCGCGAAACTCGGTCACATAATG
>MDTB01095223.1_pt1 | contig 16595 bp, 9 predicted proteins | sample 811161 | NCBI WGS metagenome assembly MDTB01 (sample SAMN05326650, study PRJNA326480) | marine metagenome | isolation source: seawater | place: Mediterranean Sea | collected 2009 | reverse complement strand
TTCACTGCGGTTGATCGACAGCGAATTTTCGACCGGATGCTCAAGAGTATAGCTGCGCGGATCGCTGACCACATTGAAACCGATTTGCCACTTCAGTGTGGTGCTCAAAAACACCCCGCCTTTTTTCGACTTGCGATTGATCGCTACCCAGATTTCTGACGGATCGGTCGAACTGCGCGCGTCGTTTGTGCAGGCAAGAATGGCCGCTCCCCTAACCACAAGCGGATGATCGACATCGGCGCCTGCGAATGGCGTCAAAAAAAGTATCGTGAAAAGCATTAATATTTTCATGACCCTACGATGCGCGAGCTTGCGGTATCGTTCAACGGTTGAGTGGAATTTTTAACACCCAGCGCACCTCATGTACGCAATGTCAAGCGATCCCCCAGCAAGATCTTCCACGACTCTGCAACACATAAGGTAACAGATTGTGGATTCTGCTCCGTAATTAGATCATTGAGATTATTCCACTTCATTTTTGATCCTAGTGCGCCACATCCCCGGACGAACGAAAGACGAAGCTGGATAAATTTCTAATGCTGCATTTCTCGCATCGAAACCAAGACTCGAATACCGGCTCTTCGCGCACCTGGTCCTGAGCGATCTTCAAAGGATGAAACTGGCGAAGGGCCATCCACCACAGTGCCTTTAATTAGATGTCGGCCTCTTAATATTCGACCCATATTGGCGCGATATGTCACTTCTTTGTCGTCGCAAACCCTTCATTATCGTCCCGCACATAAGTTATCTGAGCGAGACTGAAAATTCGTATGGTTTTTTTGGGAAAGGTAATCCGAAAAATTTTTTTTTTTTTCTAATGATAGTAAGCTAGCGAGTTAAGAAGATGCAGGGATGAATCATGTACGACATTGTTATAAGAGGCGGGTCTATAGTCGATGGAACTGGTGCGGCGCCTGTGATGGGAGATCTTGCAATTGCTGATGGTCTTGTGGTCGCGATTGGTCAAGTTGAAGGCGAAACGAAGGAGACGATTGATGCTTCGGGCCAAATAGTTTGTCCGGGATTTATCGACATGCACACCCACCTGGACGCCCAGATTGGGTGGGATCCCGATATGACACCAGTAAGTTGGCATGGGGTGACTACGGCACTGATAGGGAACTGTGGAGTTACATTCGCGCCCTGCAAACCAGGAGACAGAGAGTTTCTCGCCTCAATGATGGAAACCGTGGAAGACATTCCCCGAGAGGCGATCATGTCTGGGCTTCCTTGGGATTGGGAGCAGTACGACGAGTATTTAGACTCAATTTCAAACAAGCCGACGACTATTAATATCGCGGGCCTAGTAGGCCACAGTGCGATTCGCTATTACGTGATGGGCGACAGGTCTTTCACCGAGCAAGCCTCTGAAAATGAGAAAGCGCAGATGGCAGATATTGTTGCTCGAGCGCTCGACAAAGGCGCGTTTGGCTTCTCCACCAATCGCTTTGAGCCACACAAGGCACCCGACGGCCGCTCCATTCCTGGCACTTTTGCTGAAGCGGATGAATTGGCGGTGATATCTAGAGTCGTGGCTGAGCGCAACGGTTTGATGCAGAGCGTTGGAGCCGCGCCAGAGGTTATGGTGGCAATGGCTGACGAGGGGAGTCGCCAGCTTTTCAGCTATGGCACATCGCCGGAGGCCGGCGCGGGCGCTGAGAGCGCCAGACGGCTAGAGGAATTCGCTGAAGGCCGAGATGTTACGGCGATAACCCATGTCCGTAGCTCTGGGATGCTTTTCGGCTTATCGACTCAATTTCCAATTAACGGTAACTCTTGGCAGCAACTCTCCAAGGTGGATTTTTCGGAGCGCTTACGGCTCATAGAGGACTCCAAATTCGTGCATGAATTGCTGCGAGAGGCTGATGAGTCTGAGGCCAAAAATTTTATCGACGACCTTTTTTATTTGGGGTCCGATGAGGTCCCAAATTACACAGAAGAGCGCAGCTTGAAAGTTATGGCTGAGGAGGCATCAGAACATTGGGCGGAGACTGTATTGCGGTTGACACGGGAGACCAAAGGTAAGGCCCTTTTCAATTTGCATATGTTCCAGAAAAGTATGGTGGAACTTAAAGACCTGTTCACCAAATCTAGCCATATTTACCCAAGTTTGGGTGACGCTGGTGCTCATGTGTCGCAAATTATGGACGCGGGATGGTCGACTTTTATCTTGTCGTATTGGCACCGCGAAACCGGTACGTTCTCCATCGGCGAGGCGATACAAAAGATGACTTCGGGTCCGGCAAAGGTCCTAGGTTTGAGCGATCGAGGCGTCCTAGCAGTGGGTATGAAAGCCGACGTAAATGTATTTGATGCGAAAGAAGTAACAGAACTCCAGCCGCGACTGGTACATGACTTTCCCAACGGTGCGCCTCGATTTATTCAGAAATCTCGCGGCTTTAAGGCAACCATTGTCAATGGATCGATCAGCGTGCTGAACGGTGAACTTACAGGAAAGAGAGCGGGTAAGGTGTTGAGGCACTCAAATCCTTAGATACGTGGTGTTGTTAATTGAACAGCGTTGACGTCGATAAGAGTTAGAAGCTAAAGCCCGACATCGCCCTTAAAGAGACGCTGCGCAATCGTGCGATTAAGGATCTCATTCGTGCCATCCGCCACATTAACAATGCGCAGCGCGTGCCAGGCCTCGACAAGCCCAATTTCATTGGTAAATCCCATCGCGCCGTGAGTCTGCATGGCCTGGTCGACTGCTGCGTAGCCCGCTTTAACGGAATACGTCTTGGCCATGCTCAGTTCCTTTACGGCTGGCTTGCCCTGATCGAGCAACATTGCAGCATTGATGCCCATGAGATGCGCTGCGTGGAGCTCGGTAGCAGACTCTGCCAGAGGAAAAGAGACTCCTTGATAATCAGCGATTGCCGATCCGAACGCTTCTCTTGTTTTCGCGTAATCCAGCGCAAGCTCTAAAGACCAGCGTCCGTAACCAACAGCGCGAGCGCTGTTGTAGATACGGCCAAGGGAAACGCCGTACAGTGCCGCAGCGAAGCCATTATCGATTTCCCCAACGACTTGCCAGGGTTCCACATAGAGATTATCAAAGGCTAGTTCTGCTTCGTCTCCACCAATATGACCAAACAATTTAATTATACGTTGCACCGTAAAACCTGGGGTGTCCGTTGGTACTAGAAAAGCTGTGATGCCCGATTTAGTTGCGACGGATAAACCAGGATTTGTTACCGCGAAAATTACACAGTAATCGGCGATAGGAGCATTCGTGGTCCAGATTTTTCGGCCATTGATGCGCCATCCATCTCCATCTCGCGTTGCCTTAGTTTTAATCATGCTTGCGTCGGAGCCGGCATTCGGTTCAGATAATCCAAAGCACATCGACTTGCTCCCGTCGAGTAGCCCAGGCATCACTTTGGCTAGAGCCTCATCGGTGATTTGTTCAAGTAGCTTGCTGGGCCCGAAGGCCCAATGAGCAAGTGAGTAAAGCATGAGCCAATTTTTTGGTCCGCAGCGGTGGAATAGCGCTTGCCATGCGGCGTAGTAGGCGATGTGGCCTAAACCGCCTCCGCCGAGAGCTTCGGGAACACACATCTGATAAAAGCCAGCCTTTGCAGAGGACTCCCTGACGTCACGTATCAAGCTCTGTAGAGTCTCTGAAAACTTTCCATCCTCTTCATACATTTCGCGCGGGTCTTCAAAAAAAGTCTGATATTCCGCATGGCGGGGTAGGATTTCTTGCTCGGCGAACTTCAGTATGCCATCGCGAGCGGCTGAGACATCCTCGTGTAGATCAATGGCAAGTGCGCTCATATAAACCTCTTCAAAAAAATAAGGACTTATCGGGTGGTACTTATCCAGCAAAGCGGTTTGCCGTGATAGCCCGCTGTGGTGATATAAGTCGACTACTCTGAGTTTGAATAACGACGAAAAAGATAGCAGAAACAAATATGCTGCGCTCTAGAGCGCAAATAATTATCGGTATGGAGGCTGTGCGAGGTGACGAAACTTTTCGATACTGGACCGCATCGCGGTCTTAGAGTTCTAGATTTGTCGGACCGACTATCTGGAGCCTTTGCGGCTAGGTTGTTTGCTGATTTCGGCGCTCAAGTCTTGCTGGCCGAGCCTCGGCAGGGACATGTGCTTCGACATGAAAGCCCACATGTCGGTGGGGTCAGCTCTATTCACACTTACGCGAATTGGAATAAATCAAGCATTGCCTACGAGCAATTGGAAGATCTAAACCCATTGATTGCAGAAGCGGATGTGATCGTTATTTGTGAGTCCAAACTGGTTACAGAGCTTAAACGTCACCTAAAAGGCAACGCCGTCCTCCTGGTGCTAACGGCGCACGGTTCCTCAGGAGAGTTGGCGGCTTACTCTGGGAACAATTTGACTACATCTGCGCGCACTGGTTGGGCCTATATCAACCGTTTGCGCGACGAACCGCCATTGCAAATGCCGCGTCATCAGAGCGGATATATTGGTGGTATTGCTGGCTACATTGCGGCCTCTGCCGCGCTTTTTCGTCGCTATCGCACTGATAGAGCTGAACAAGTGGATTTGAGTGAGGTCGAAGCGTTTGCGCACACGGTTCACCCGTGGGCGATCATGTCCATTTACGCTAATCAAAGTGATGCCCATGGTCCAGCGGGGTGGCGTCCCCGAGGAGCTTTGAGTCCCTTGTGGCCAGCGAAAGGAGGTCCGATGCATCTGGCCATTGGAGACTTTCATAACTGGACCGAGGCGATGACGTTTTTAGGGCTGCCGGATATTGCGAATGATCCGGAGTTGATTCCAAGCTATGGACGACATGGCCGCGACCTTCGCCATGTCGTGGACGCACTAGGCGGCGTTCTCCCTAAAATGGATCGGTGGGAGATCTTTCACGGGCTTGCAAGGCTGCGTTGCGTAGTAGGCGTCGTACAAAATATGCGAGACCTTTCCACAAATGCGCAGATCGCCGAACGAAAGTTTTTAGTAGCTACCGAAGCGGGTGGAAAACAGGTAAAGGCGCCTGGCGCAATAGCCAAGTTCGAATCGGGTACCTGGCGTTTACACGCGGATGCTCCCAGCAAAATTGGAGGTGGCAGCGGCTTTGTCGAGACCCAAACTTTAATCGATTCGGGGCATAAAAGAAATTTCGGTCGGTCGGCTAAAGGCCCGCTCTCAGGATGCAGAGTACTGAGTTTTGGACAAGCCTGGTCGGGTACTTTTGCCACGGAGGTCCTGGCTCTGCTCGGTGCAGATGTAGTTCAGATCGGTGGTATTCAGCGTCCAGACGTATGGCGGCGCGTGCGTACGGAGGTGCCTGAAGGCGTAAGAGACGCAAAAAAAAATCAACATCCGCTCAATACTTCAGCTTTGTACAACTCGGTTAACCTGAACAAGCGTGAATTGACGTTAAACATGAAAGAGCCCCGCGGAATAGAGCTTTTTTGGCAATTGGTGCCAGGATTCGACATTTTGCTGGACAACTTTCGCGCCACTGTAATGCCTGGTTGGGGTGTTACTCTCCAGAAATTAAACGAGCTTCGTCCAGGTATTGTTTGGGCATCAATCTCTGGGTATGGAAGCGAGGGCCCGTTTAGGGATTTTCCTGCCAACGGCGCAACAACCGAACCAATGTCTGGATTCTCTTCACTCCATGGTTATGAAGGGGACGAGGGCATGAACACCGCAGGACTTTATCCCGATCCCGCCTCAGGCTATGTGTTAGCAGCCGCGATACTTGCGGCGCTACATCATCGGGACCAAACCGGTCTCCCTCAGCGTGTTGATCTTTCTATGATGGAAGCCGTAGCAGTGCTGTGCGGAGACGCGTTAGTTGAGTTCGGCCTCTCAGAAAAACTGCCAACGCCGATGGGCAACCGCCATCCCACCCATGCGCCACATGGTTATTTCAAGTGCCTTGATGACGAATGGATTGCGATCGCTGTAGAAACTTCCGAACAATGGCTCGGTTTAGTATCGATTGTGGGAGATAATTTAAGTGCGTCTAGATGGATGTCAGCAGTTAATCGCAAAGCCGATGAATCAGAGTTGGATGAGCTTTTGAGTGTCTACTGTGCAAATAAAGATGTGAAAGAGTTAGAGAGGAATCTCAATGATCGTGGAGTCATCGCAGCTCGCGTGGTGCCTCTTCTTGAACTCTATTCTCACACTAATAACCCGTTACATCGCAGCGGGTTTATACAAACGGTTGAGCATGCTGAGGCGGGCGCATCATACCTGCCTGGCAGCCCGTGGCATTTTTCTGAATCGGCAGATTTGCGCCTGAAGGCCGCGCCACGCGTGGGAGAGCACAGTGCAGAGATACTTGCCCAGGAGTTAGGAATAAAACCAGATCAATATGAGGAATTGGTATCAGCTGGAATAACAGGCACTATTGAGGAGCATATTGCTAGCAAAGCGACTAAGTCTTGAAGCGTTTAGCAATCGAAGCGACGCATGCAGCGCTTCCCCGCAGAGCGCGTCTGGTCAAGATGGGGATCGTATCCATTTAGATGGACCGCAGTCTCTTGCTATCCGCGGCGCCGACACAACTCGTGCAGATGGTCAGCGCCTATAAGAGAAGTATGTTGGAGTCGTCCGCCTCATAAGGAGTGGCGATACATAGTTTGATGTTCATAGCTGTGGCAACGTGCCCGGTTCTGAACGTTTTTCAAAGCGAAGTCCATGATGCTTCGAAACGTTCACGTAAACCGTTGCAAGCGCCGCAAGATTGGATTTAATTGATTTTATTGCGAATAATCCTACCGCCGCTATTTCCGTTCAGTTCGTCATTCTCGAGGATAATCTTTCCATTAACGAAAGTGTTAAGGTAGCCAACCCCACGCTGGATCAGTCGGGGTGCTCCTCCGGGAAAATCATAAACGCGTTTTGGCTGGCGTTCTTCCACCCTCGATATATCCAGGACGTTTATATCTGCTTTGTTGCCTACTGCCAACGTACCTCGATCCGGCATCCGCAATACTCGGTTCTGCTTCGCAGTGAGCATATGGATCGCCTCTTCTTTTGAAAATACGCCCATATCTCTGTGCCAATGTGACAAAAAGAAGCTAGTCCAACCAGCATCCATGACTAGACTAACGTGTGCCCCCGCGTCGCCCACTCCGGGCACAATCCAATCGCAGTTTAGGTAGTCTGGTAAAACGCTTAGGTCTTCGTTGACAAATCGTACATGAAAAAGCCCTAGACCATCTGATTCAATTTGCAAGCGAAGCCACATTTCAGCGGGGTGCTCTCCCGCAGAGGACGCGAGGTCGATCAAGCTTTGATCGTCGGGCTGGGTGTAGACAGGTCTCTCCCCCGTGCCAATCCAAAAAGTTTTTTTGCCGGGCAAAGCATAACGCGAAGAGCTTAAAGTCTGCCCAATGTTATCTGCGATCTGCATTTGTTTTGCTTCGTGGATCAATCGCAGCCTAAAAGCATCGTCCTTAATCATACGCAGCCTTTCTGGTACTGGCGTGTTTCGAAGCAGTCTCCAGGCTTCCCCTTTGAAACGTCTTCCATACAAAATGTCTGTGCTTAAACCAGAAAGAAAGCCTGCGGATCTCGGCTGCGTAGTGCCGGTAATTTCTAATCCGGCCGCGCGCATTGCGTCAACGGCTGGTTGGTAGGCGTTCCTTCCGTCCTCGCCTGCCAACCAAGGTGCGCTAAACAGCATATGAGTGCCTGCTGCCTCCAATTGCCTGCGAATAATGTCCATTTCTTTCTCTACAGGATGCATCTCGATCACGCTCTGCAAAATGCCTCCTGCTTCGCCAACCTCCTTAGCGATAGCGACCAGCTCCTCGACGGGCGCGAGGGTACCCGGTATGCAACGGCCATCGGGTAACCGGTGAGCTTTCAGCCGATTAATCGAAAACCCCACAGCTCCTTCTCTTATCGACTGACCTGCTAGCCGAGCGATTTGTTTTACTTCTTCGGGTGTTGCTTTTTCTTCTACCGCGCGTTCGCCCATGACATAAAATCGCGTTGCTGCATGTCCTGCCAGCGCGGCGACATTCAGTGCTGGGTTGAGTGCTTCAATGGCGTCAAGATATTCTCCGAAGCTGTTCCAGTTCCAAGGTAAGCCGTCCATGATCGCTTGCCGAGGTATGTCCTCCACGGACTCCATCATTCCCGCGAGCAAGTCCTTATCTTTTGATCTCACCGGTGCAAACGTGACGCCGCAATTGCCCATCAAGACACTCGTGATGCCGTGCCAAGAGGCTGGCGTGAGTTGAGCGTCCCAACCGATCTGGGCATCCATGTGTGTATGCAGGTCAATGAACCCCGGTGTAACCAATGCTCCATCAGCATTGATCTCTCTAGTGCCCCGGCCAGAAACACTGCCCAAGTCAGTGATCGTATCCCCATTGATCGCCAAGTCACCTGTGTAGGCTTCGTTAAGAGTGCCGTCTACGATGGTGCCGCTTCGAATTACAATATCGTGCGCCATAATGTTTGCCTTGAAGCTGTTGAAACTTGTGAGGGAAAGACTAGCGTCTATTGGAGTTGTGCAAAAGATTTCGGGCACATTTATAGTTGTCGCTCGTCATCTATCAAAATGCCGGTTATTTCGGACTGACTCGGTCTTGGACAGATACGCGGGTCGTTAAAGCCGTTCTAAAAAGTGAGGAGTCATATGAAAGCATCAGCGTACGAACAAACGGGTGGGCCCGAGGTTCTTAAATATGTGGACCTGCCAGATCCAATTTGCGGTCCTAGCCAGGTACGTATCGAGGTTAAGGCGATTTCACTTGAAGGTGGCGACGTGCTAAATCGAGGGTATGGGGAGAAACCGAACGAGCCTTTCGTCGTTGGCTATACCGCAGCGGGTGTCGTGACCGAGGTTGGCACCAGTGTGTCGACGGTAAGTGTTGGACAAAGAGTTACGACCCTGGGCGGTTCAGGATCGCATGCCGAGCAGCGAGTAGTATCCCCGTCAACATGTTGGCCGTTGCCTGATTCCGTTGATTTCGAGCAAGGCGCTTGTATTCCAGTGACCTGTGGCACGGCTCACGAGGGAATTTTCGAATTTGGCTGTTTACAGTCTGATGAGACTCTGCTTGTTCAAGGCGGGGCGGGAGGCGTCGGTTTAGTGGCCATTCAGCTCGCTAAAGAAATTGGTGCAACGGTCTACGCAACCGCTTCGTCAGACGAACGCCTGGCCAATCTTGCAGCTTTCGGCCTCGACGAGGGTATCAATTATGAAAAGAACGACTTGGTAGCAGAAGTTATGCGGCTTACAGACAAGCGAGGTGTGCAAGTGGTTCTTGACCCGGTGGGCGGGCGAGTTTTGGAACAGAGTATTGCGGCGGCTGGGCACCGAGGCCGCATCGTGAGTGTCGGCACTGCAAGCCGCGATTTCGACAAAGTGAACGTCGCAGGATTGGCGCCCGGAAACAAGAGACTAACGGGCGTCTTTTTAGGCGCTGAAATAACCACTAAAAGAGCCCAGGCAGTGGTGAAAGAACTTGTGAACAAAATGGCCGAGGGTAAGCTCAAAGTGCCGATCGCTAAAACATTTGCCCTCGCAGAGGCTGCAAAAGCCCACGAATTTGTGGAATCCCGACAGGCTATTGGCCGAGTTATCTTAATACCATAGTCTCGAGGGTCGCGTCTAGCATTAAGCTAAGGAGAAAAGAAAGTGAGCTTGAAGCAGTTTTCCTTGGAAGGAAAAAAAGCATTAGTGGTTGGCGCCCGACGCAATATGGGCAAGGGTTTTGCGTTGGGCCTCGCTGAGGCTGGCGCAGATGTTGTTGTAACAGACCTGGCTGTCGAAGACGGAGCATTGCAATCCGTAGCTGACGAGATATCAGAAATGGGTCGGCGCTCTGCCGCTATCCAAGCCGACATTTCCAGCAAACAAAGCGTTAGCAAATTGGTCGACCAGACAGTATCGGTACTGGGTGGACTTGACGTTTTGGTGAATGTAGCTGTTATGTATCACCGTAAAGCGTTACCGGACCTAGATGAGGATGGATGGGATCAACTCACCAATATAAACCTCAAGGGCTATTGGCTAATGCATCAGGCTGTGGCGCCGATCATGCAGGCTCAACGCAGCGGGAGCATCATTAATTTATCTTCCCGCGGTGGACTAAAAGCACATGCTGACAAAGGCATGGGAAACTATGCGATTGTTAAGGCTGGAGTTACCATGATGACCCGACAATATTGCCGCTATCTGGGACCCGATAATGTCCGGGTTAATGCGATCGCGCCCTCGTTGGTTGAGTGGGAACAGCATCCTGCGGGTGACTACTATCGAGAACATCCTGGAAAGAAGCCGAAGTCGCCGCCGCTCAAGCCAAAATTATCAGATCTTGAGCGTTTTGAGGCTTGGTCTACCGGTCCGGAAAATTTGCCACTGGGGCGAGTCGCTACTTTTGAAGAGATGGCTAACGCGGCAGTTTTTCTCGCATCGGACGCTTCAAGCTATATCACGGGAACGATATTGTGCGTCGACGGTGGCTACATGGCCTAAACTACTGTAAGAGCCTCGCAAGCTAGGAATGGTGTTATGGGAGAGAACTGGGAACTTAATCACGTCGGATTGATGATCACAAACCGTAACGCTACGTTGCGGCACTTTCAGGCAAGGCGCATTGGAATAAGTGTCGGTCCTCAACCGCTGCTGCCTCATGAGAACGGCGAGGGTTCACTCATGTTCTATCGAACCTTGGATGGGGACCCCGTCACCAATACCTATCGCACTGGCGGCGCGCATACTTTCAAAGACGGTAACTGTCAGATAGGCGATTGCCAATTAGAATGTTATCCCATGAAACCTGGGCCCGGTATGTTTATTGGCGAATACCTTGAGAGGAAAGGCCCCGGTGTAAATCACATTTGTTTCAACACCAATTCTATTGACGATGACACTGGTCACTTCTTAAAGAAAGATTGCGCACTAACTTTCAACGCTACTGTTAACGGTAAAACAGTAGAAAACTATTTGGACACTCGCGCTCACGGGGATTTGATGATTTCTTTACGTCCACCAGCCAGCGAGTGGGAACGTGCATGGCGCGAGAACAACGAGCAGCACCCGCTTGTAAATGACTGGAAATTTTTGGGATTGGGTATTGGAGTTTTCTCGGTGTCTGAGACTATTTCGTATTATGAAAATCTAGGCTTTTCGGCATGCTCCGACTCGTTCACCGATAAAGCTTGCGGTTTTCTACATCAGGGGGTGAACGTAGGACCGCTGCAGTTCATATTCTGCGAAACTATGGGAAGAGACAGCATAATTGCGGACTCTTTAGCTCGACGCGGCGAGGGAGTATCAACCCTGGTTTTTGAGGTCGCGGACCTTGAGCTTGAACGCGGCAAGCTTCAGGAACACGGAACACCGGTCTTCGCAGAAAGTTCAGATGGTATGTCGCTTTACTTTGATACTAAGGATGAAGGAAATCTAATCTTGCAGCTGCGTCAAGCTGCTTAGCATTCGAAGGTTGCAGACTGGAAAACGATTGGGACCAATTAAATTGCGTAATTTTTTTGGCATACAAAACCCTTACCGATTGCCGCTAGAAAGTCTTGAGTACGCGTCTTCCTGCAATGCGCTCATATAAACTCCCAACCTATTCTCTGTAAGAGCTCTAACCACCTGAGGTTTTATCTCAAAAAGTAAAGACGGCTCTCATCCCGTCATCGTTGTTCGTTCGATTAAAGTAATAAGGAAGCTGGATTGGACCCAAGCACTGGGGGTGTGGAAAAAGAAGCGAACGCAAAGCGTAGCAAAGGACGCTTTGGGTGTTACTCATAATTTTTTTGGAGCGCGCACAATTAAGGATGATCCTCTCGAAAAGAAGCAATAACTGAAACTGACGCGAGACGGCCTATGTCAGTTAAATGCAAGCCTTACGCTGTTTCTCACGGTCCCATTCGAAAAGGGAGCGATAACCGGGAGCTCCAATTCTTTTGCCGACGTGTGATTTTAACTGGGCGAGGTTGAGTGCTTCCGAGGTGAGCCTGCGGAAAGTTAAGTGCCCCGAATATCACGGTTTCGATATATGAAATAGACAGCGAGTGGCAGTGTTATCGGCGCCAGCACCACAGACGCAATGGCACCCAGCCAAAAAGCTAGCTGCTCAGCGCCGCTTGCAGGTGCTGGTCCCGCTCCATGTGGTTGAAAATATCTGGAGGAATATAACGAAGAGTATCCCCTGAAGCGTCTTTGCATTGCTGCTATCCAAGCACGTGTTCTGTCTAAGCGCGAGTCGGTTTGCAAACATACAATCGTCGGCACTGGTACACTGCAGTGACACTGCACAATCCCAAATAGCAGAAAATCTAACGAACCCGGTTGATCTCCCTCGATAAACGAAGTACTAGTCTCCGCCAATCTATTTTCCCAATAAATGAAAGCGTCTGCGTGATTGCGGGGGTCTTGATAGCCTCGTGACAGCACTCCAACGCGTATAAGCGAATAAAAGTAGAGAACTGTAAAGGCGCGCAGAAAGTTTTTTGCTAAACGTACGAGATTCTGTGGATGAGGGTCACTAGCAAGACTGAACTCCCCCCAAAAGCGCGGCCAATAGTCCGCCCGATGCATTACGCCAGTCCATGACCGCCTAATTGCCAACATATCTGAATCAGAGATTTCATTGAAACCCACTCTGGCTAATATTGCTCTTGATTCCAAAAACCATGCGCTTCCATTGATGCTAACAGCGGGCATCATTGGTCCCCACTTTTTGAAACTCCCCCAGCAGGGCACTGTTGATCGGTCGTATTCCCAATCTTTCTCGTGCAGACCAAGCATTACAGCCTGAACCCAAGGTGAGTGGTCATTACCATAAAGCTTAACTGCGGTTATATCGCTCAATTCTTACTACCTAAACGTCCGCCGCGGCTTTTGGCTAATTTCATACCGATGTGACTTTTTGAATTGCTTTATAAAAGAGTCGTGATAATGGCAGCGACGGCAAATATTAATTGCCAACCATCCCTTTTCGTTTATTTTTTCTACGCAAGTTTTTGTCATTTGAGCGAGTGAGCTTGGCTAATCTAAATCGGGGACCGCAAAAAGTGGGAGTTGCCTAGTTCCGATAGTTTGTCTTTTATGTTGGGGGTCGTTCGAGACGTTTCACTGGAATGAACGAACTACCGTCTACGCTTATCAAATAGTCACCAATAAATCCGCGCTTAATAATAACCTCATCCCCTGGTTTGGCGTTTAGAGATCTTTTCTTAACAAATTGCCAAACTTGATTGTTAGCGAGATAAAGAATAGCCCCGGACCTGGGGAGTTTGTTAATCTCCGTCAGAGTCGTTGTCACAACTCGGCCGTCTCGATCTGCAAAGATGTTGTTCAAGCCGCCCGATTTTGATGAATTATCCTTTCGGTCTTCTAGGGATCGACTCTCCGTTTGTTCCTTATGGCTCTCGTCATAGCAAGCCAGTCTTTCAAGAACATTATCTATACCTCTGCAGTTGGCTCGATCTGTAGCATTTGACTGTCCGACAACGAGTATCAAGCCAAGCGCGGCAAGTCTTTTTGCTCTAAAAATCTTCAAAACATAAACTCATATCAAAACGACGGATAATACGTTGAAAGCTCGATGATTTTTGGCAGTTATACCTCTTCGGCGTTACTAGCTCAAAAAGGCGCCCGATTCAAAAAAGGATCTCGCCATTTTAGCGCGCTGAAGTTTAGGTCTCAATCGAAGATTTCCGCTCTTAGTGATTTCAGAGGCACTAGACGAAGGGTTTGCTCAATGGATTCTTCAGCGCTTCGCAATAGTTCTGCTAATTAATCAATCCCAAGCGATAGTACGAATCGACCGTGTCGCGAATCGTGGTTTTAATGTCATAGGTCTCGAGTCCCAGCTCTTGGCGTGCGAGTAAACAATAAGCTCTTGGAGCGTCGTAAGTGGCCTTGGCTGGGGTGCCCTCGAACATAGGCTCGCCTCCTACCTCTTTTACTGACGGAAACATTGATTTTAGGAGGGACTGCAGTTCCCAAGTAAAGAGCTCACCTCCTCTGTCCGATGCTGATAAAATATAGCGGCTGGAATTCGAACCTCGATCTGTCTCAATACACAAGCGGTGTGCACTTGCCACGTCTCTGACGTCAACGCAGTTCCACAGCATTCTTCCATCTCGCCCGCCTTTGTACGGCTGCCCTTGCATCATTCGTTTTATATGATTCTGCCAGCTCCAAGGCTGATCGTTATTGATAGCCAAAAGTGGACCGATAACGTGTAATGGCAGTATAGCCATAGCCTCGAAGCTACCGTCGGTGGCTGCTTCTTCGTAAATCAGCTTTTCTGTATTTGCCTTGGCCATCGCGTAAGCGATATCTCTGTTTAGCGGAATCTGTTCTTCACTCCATCGACCTTTGTAGGCCCCGACGTTGTCGCCACACCAATCTTTCTCGGTGAACACGTAACCCTCACTTCGAGGGTGCCCAACGGCCGCAAAAGACGAGGTAAAGACAAACCTACTCACGCTGCCCGATTTTTTAACTGACTCGATAACGTGAGCATTTTCTTTAAAGCAACCGTCATATACCTCCTGAGGCGTTTCTCGATTGAAACCGACAGTTGCACCTGCATGAATCACAGCAGCGGCACCGTTGAAGGCTGCGTCATAACTTCCAGGCTGAAATAGATCTGCTTCGAATAGCGTCACGTTGCCTCGATATCTTGAATCGTTTAACTGTAAAAGGTGGTCAGTTTTTGAGGCGTTGCTGGTGTCCCGAACGCATGCGCGAACCTCGTATCCATTTTCGACGCAATCTCTGACAATCCAGGCTCCGATATAGCCGCTGGCGCCGGTAACCACAATTGGGCCACTGGCAGGTGAGACTGCGAATTGACGTTTAGACATGATGAATTCCCTCCTGATGCAAGTGTTTGTGGTTTCGTCTGAAAAAAAGTACGCGGAAGAACGACTACTTCCTCTATTACGTAAATTAACCACCACACATTGTCAGCTTTGATATATTACCAAGAACGCTGAGGATCTACTAAGATAGTATGATTGCCTGATCAACGTTATGAAGCTGCAAGAACGGAGTGAGGGATCGATTTGAGCATTCAAGCGATCTACACAATGACGTGCTTGTAGATGACGCTCCACGTCGGCTCCGATCTTGTTTTAAAATATGCAATTTGTTGACGTACGACGCGGCAATTGCTCTCTTGAACTCGGTAATTCAGATTAGCCCAGTTTTTTCCAAGGCTATACACTTACTCGATAGTCTTTCACCGCACACGAGGCAAATAGAGCGGTTCGTGGTGCTGACCCACTAGCACCCGCTTTGCGCTAATCGAGACCGTTCTGATGATAAGTGAAAAACCAATAGACCTTGTAAATCCTTTTATCGGCGTTGACGGACCTGGAAATACACTTTGTGGCCCATACACTCCGTTTGGCTTAGTGCGTCTAGGTCCAGACTGTTTGCCTCCGCATCCAACCAACGGCTATCGAAGCGATCGGCCTCTGCAGGGCTTCACTCACACTCATGTTAGCGGAACTGGGGGCGAGGGCCGATTTGGCAATCTTCGAGTCATACCATACCTTGGTGCACCCGACGACATCCCCGAGGGCTTTGAGCGCTCAGAAGAGGTCGCAGCCGTCGGCTTTTATGGTGTTTGCTTATCACCCGGAAATATCAGAGTTGAGTTGACTTCGACCCCTAGGTGCGGGATTTGTCGTTTTTATTTTCCCGAAGGCAGCGAGGCCAACATCCTTATCGACGCCGGCGCTGTTCATCAATTTCACCCCCAGCGCACAGCTATTTGCACAAACGCAGAAATATGCTGGGCCAACGATACACAATTCGAAGGGCACGGTACCTTCAGAGGCGGATGGGGACACAACCATCCCTACAAAATTTTCTTCTCGGGGTCGTTTAATACGACGCCGGATAGAATTTTGGTCGGAGATGCAGATGCGTTGCTCGAACATGACCACGCCGTCGGCGAAAAGGCGATGACTGTCGCTCACTTTCGTCGAAGTCAGAGTGTCGAAGTTCGCATCGGCGTGTCGTTCGTTAGTATTCCTAAAGCTCGAGATAACCATGATAAGGAATGCCAACCATTTTCATTCGAAGAATTGACTGATCGACATCGAGCTGACTGGCAGAGCTGGTTTGATCGCATTCAAGTTGAGGGCGGAACTGAAGAGCAAAGGCAAATTTTCCAAACTTTTTTCTACAGGTTGCTATGCATGCCAACTGACCTTGGTATCGCAGACGAAATGAACCACTGGCACAGCGACATCCGTCATTTTTCCGAATTCTACTGTTTGTGGGATAGTGTGCGAAACGCAAACTCCTTACTAATGCTCTTTGCACCAGAGTTGCAGCGAGACATGCTTAATTGTCTTTTGGACGTCGCTAACAAAATCGGCTGGTTGCCGGATGCTTGGATTACCGGCCATAGCACAAAAATTCAAGGCGGAAGTTCAGCCGACATCTTATTTAATGAAGCTGCACTGAAGGGCATAACCGGCATCGACTATGCCTACGCTCTTAGTTTCATGCGTAAGAACAACGAAGTTGAATCAGAAGATCCCTACAGCCATGGCAGATATTTGGCGGACTACCGAGATCTCGGATTTGTTTCCACAAATGCGATCAATTGCGTGAGTAGGCACTTGGAGTACAGCTATCAGGACTGGTG
>MDTB01141167.1_pt1 | contig 16596 bp, 14 predicted proteins | sample 811161 | NCBI WGS metagenome assembly MDTB01 (sample SAMN05326650, study PRJNA326480) | marine metagenome | isolation source: seawater | place: Mediterranean Sea | collected 2009 | reverse complement strand
TTTTCAGTCCTTTGCTCTACCAACTGAGCTAAGGTACCGTTGATTTGCAAATATATAATCTCTTTTTTTCTTAGCAAATGTTTTTAAATTTTTAAACTTAACTGAATTTTGATTTATTTTTATATATGAATTTGATTATAGATTGCGGCAATACCAATTTAAAATATTTTATTTTCAAAGACCAAACATTGGTACTCACCAACCTTTTTAAATGGGAGGGTGACTGGTCTTTAAAAATCATAAGGAACTTTCCTGATTTAAAAAACATTTTGTTGTCTGATGTTACAGGGAAATACAGTAGAGAGGAATTAGAAAAAAAATTTCCTAATAACAGAATTTATGATGTTAAAGCTCTTGATTTTCCTTTTGAAACAAATTATAACAAAGAAAACCTTGGTGTAGATAGAATTGGTCTAATAATAGCAGCAATTAATAAATTCCCGAAAGAAGATTGTCTGGTAATTGACGCCGGAAGCTGTTTGACTTTTGATTTGATATCATCAAAATCAGTTCATAAAGGAGGATTAATTTCTCCTGGCCTTTTATTTAGATTTAAAAGCTTGCATCAATATACAAACTCACTACCGCTCATTAAGTTTGAAAATATTGGAAAACAAATTGGCAAGGATACCAAAAATTCAATTCAATCTGGGATTTGGGAAGGATTTATTTTTGAAATAAATGGGCAAATTGAAAAATTTAAAAGAAAAACACCAACCTTGAGGGTCATTTTAACCGGTGGTGATGCCAAATACTTGTATAAAAGAATTAAAAATAGCATCTTTGCCGAGCAAGAATTTTTGGCTTCGGGGTTAAATAACTTATTGAAATGCAACAAACTATAATTTTAATTCGATTAAAATTAATTTTATTTTTACTTTTTTTAAAGGTTTCTTTCGCACAAAACAGTACGGCATCTCCCTATTCTTTAGGAGGACTAGGAGATGTAACCTTTAAGGGTAATGTTATAAACAGAATGATGGGTGGGGTAAGTGTTTTTTCAGATTCAATTCATGCAAACCTAAATAATCCAGCAAGTTTAGGAGAATTAAAATTGACCACTTTTTCAGTAGGCATCCATTATAAAAATACTCAAATAAGTTCAAGTGATTCAAGAGATAATAGCAGAACAGGGTCCCTTGATTACATAGCAGTGTCAATACCAACAAAATTTTTTTCATTCAGTTTTGGAGTCATTCCGTATTCATCCGTTGGATATAGGTTACAAGCAAACAGTCTTTCTCAACAAGATGAAGATATAGTTTCTCGATATGAAGGAAGAGGAGGTACAAATAAATCATTTTTTACAGTTGGATTTAAGATATTAAAATTTGTAAGCTTAGGAGGGACTGTAAATTACAACTTTGGTAAAATTACAACTCAGGCTTCAAATCAAAATGAAAACTTAGATTATGGAACCTTTTTGAGCAACGAATCCTCTCTATCAGGACTCGATTACGAATTAGGAACTCATTTTAAATTTAACATATCAAAAAAAATAATTATAGAAAGTTTTTTTACATATAAACCTGAAAATTTCTTAAACTCAAGAAATAAAAGAGTTTATTTTACTCGTTCTCTACAAAATCAAAATATCGGTGATGTTAAAGAAGTGGATTTGGCTTCAGAAAACTTAGATTTACTAAAGTTGCGAATTGGACAAAGTTACAAATATGGACTAAGTTTTAGTAAAGACAAAAAATGGTTTGTAGGCACACAATATTCTTTTGCTCAATCTGAAAATTTTAAAAATGATTTCATAAATCAGAGTAATATTTCTTATGAAAATGCAAATTCTCTATCATTCGGTGGGTTTTTAATCCCCGATTACAGCTCCATAACCGATTATTGGAAAAGAATAGTTTATAGGGCGGGTTTTAGAAATGAAAATACAGGTATAAATATTGATAATAGTATTTTAAAAGAAAAAGTTTATTCAATAGGAGGAAGTTTTCCGATCGGTGGATATTATAGTGCAAGTAATGTGTCGGGTTTTTCAAACTTAAATGTGGGTTTTGAATTTGGTACAAGAGGCATAAACTCAGAAAGTCTTATTAAAGAAAGTTTTTGGGCTTTAAGAATTGGTTTATCTTTGAACGATTTGTGGTTTATTAAAAGAAAGTATAATTAAAATGAAAAGTATAATAAATATAATTTTTTTGTTTCCCCTCACTTTAGTGACAGATTTGGTAGCACAGGATACAAGTGAATGTGCTCAAAATTTATCAATTTTCGTTGAAAACGCGAAAGTTAAAAATTATAAAGCAGCATATGAACCATGGAGCTTGGTTAGAAATGAGTGTCCTAGTATAAATTCTGCGATATATATTTACGGGGAAAGAATCCTCAAAGAAAGATTGAAAAATAGTCCCGATAATGAAAAAAGTCAGCGAGAAAAAGATTTACTTAATTTATACGATGATTGGGTTAAATATTTTCCTTCTAAGAAAGGGCAAAATAACATCGGAAATATTTTGTCAGCAAAAGCGCAATCAATGATTGATTTTAAAATCGGGGGCAATATTGAAATATATTCAATTTTTGACGACGCATTTAAAAGAGATTTGAAAAGTTTTTCAAATCCTAAGCGACTTTACAATTATTTTAAGGTTTTGTATGAGATCTATAAAAGTAAAAATGGTGACATAACACCAGAAAAGCTTTTTGAAAAGTATGAAGATGTGTCAGAAAAGTTTGAAGTTGAAAGTGTTAAACTAGCTAAAAGTTTAGACAGAATTTTAAATAAGGAAGAGAGTGGAGAAGCCCTAACGACAAGAGATTTGAAAAACAAAAGAATATATGGTGTAAATTCTAATGCTATAAGTATTTATTTAAAAAATTTGGATGCCATAATTTCAAAAGAATCTAGTTGCGAAAATCTTATACCGCTTTATGAAAGAAATTTTGACCAAAATAGACAAAATATAGTTTGGTTAAAAAGAGCTGCTAGTCGAATGGATGCAAAGGATTGTTCTGACAGTCAACTTTTTGTGAAACTTGTTGAAGCACTACATTCAATTCAACCCTCTGCTGATTCAGCATATTATTTGGGTCTTTTAAATGACAAAAAAGGTGACAACAAGCAAGCTTTATCTTATTACGAGGAATCAATAGAATTAGAGAATGACCCATATAAAAAAGCTAAAACTTTGTATAAAATAGCCTTGAAGTTTAAACAAAGAGGAAGTAAGAGGTCTGCAAGGAGTTATGCTCAGAAGGCACTTAAGTTTCAACCCTCTCTTGGGAAAGCTTACTTAATGATTGCTAACTTATATGCTACAAGTGCAAACGATTGTGGACAATCACAATTTGAAAAAAGAGCAGTATACTGGCTAGCGGCAAATACTGCTACAAAAGCTGCAAGAGTTGATCCCTCAATTAAAAAAGCCGCACTTAAAACTGCTGCAGCCTTCAATGGAAGAGCCCCATCTAAAACTGATATTTTTACAGATGGAATGGAAGGTAAAGTAATTCAGTTTTCTTGTTGGATCAATGACAAAGTTAAAGTTCCTAAGTTGTAAGTGAAAATTCATTATTTAAAATATCAATATTTATTTTATGTTTTTTTAATAAATTTCACTCATTCATGTTCTAACTGGGATAAGTCCGAATTGAAAACTACTTCTGCAGCGGACCCATTAGCAACATCTTTTGAAATTAGAATGGTTTATACAGATTCATTGAAAATCAATTCTATTTTGACAGCCCCTAAACATGAAGATTTTAGAAATTTATTTTTTAAATATTCAATTTTTCCAGAAGGCTTAAAGCTTGTTTTTTATGATAATTATGGTTGTCCTAATATAGTTGAAGCAGACTATGGTACTATTTATAAGGATACTTCAATTTTAGATTTAGTTGGAAACGTTAAAATCTTATCGAGCGCTGGGGACTATCTTGAAACTAATCAACTGTATTGGGATGCAGAATCAGATTGGTTTTTTACCAATAAAAATTTTAAATTTTGGAATTCTGATTACGATGTTGCTGCTAAAAGATTAGATGCTAATAAGCAATTTACAAAGTTTAATACAGGAAGATTAACTGGCACTATGAGTGTTGAAGAAAGATAAAAATGGTTAAGCATCGAGTATCAGAATTAATTTATTTAGTTATATCAATAATATCTTTAAGGGAAACATACGTATTGTGGAGTTTGAATCCAAAGAGGGCTTATCTTTTTCTTGGTTTCTTTATCGTTTCAATTTTTATGTTTTTTTTTAGAAGATCTATTAGAAAAAAAAACAATGACTTTTAGATGAATTTAGATAATGTAGTTATCATTACTTGTTTGATTATGTCTGCTTTTTTTTCAGGGATGGAAATTGCTTTTATTTCTTGTAATAGAGTTTTTTTGGAGATTGAAAAAAATAAAAAAGGAATAATAGCTAAAGTTCTAAAATATATAACATCAAAACCTTCAAAATTTATTACTGCTATGTTGGTTGGGAACAACTTTTGTTTAGTTATATACGGAATATTTATGGGTGAAAAAATCATTGAAGTTTTATTTTCAGATTTAAATATTTCACCCTTACCTCTAAATATCCTATTTATTCAAACTTTAATATCAACCTTTATAATATTAATTACAGCTGAGTTCCTTCCAAAGGTTTTCTTTCAATTATATGCTAACCAAATGATAAAGTATTTTGCTCTTCCTAGTTCTATTTTTTATACACTTTTCATGCCAATTAGTTTGTTAATTTTGAAGGTCACAGATAATTTTTTGAGAGTTTTCTCAAATTCTAAGTCAGACAAAATTCAATTAACTTTTTCAAAAAATGAGTTAGGAGAATATATTGAAGAACAAGTGGAGGCAGTTAAAAATAAAGACCAGCTAGATTCAGAAATAGAATTTTTTCAAAATGCTTTAGAGTTTTCAGAAACAAAAGTAAGGGAAGTTATGATCCCTAGAGCTGAAATAGTTGGTATTAATAAATCTGAAAATATTTTAAAATTATCCTCTTTATTTGAATCTACAGGATACTCTAAAATTCCAGTTTATGACGAAAACATTGATGATATAATTGGTTTTGTACATGCTTTTGAAATGCTAAAAAAACCAAAATTAATTTCGGAAATTTTACTTCCTATTGAATATGTTCATGAACCAAATCTAATTACAGAGGTTTTGAAAAAATTAACTAGAAAAAGAAAGACAATTGCAGTAGTTTTAGATGAATATGGTGGAACTGCTGGATTACTAACAGTTGAGGATATTGTTGAAGAACTATTTGGTGAAATTGAGGACGAATATGATACAATCGATCACTATGAAAAAAAGATTAATTTAAATTCTTTTGAATTTTCAGCGAGATTAGAAATAGACTATTTGATTAGAAAATACAAATTTGATTTACCACAAGATGAAAATTATGAAACTCTTGGGGGATTAATTTTCCATTTAACAGGGGAAATACCCAAAAAAGGCAAAGTCCTTTCGGTAAATGACTTAGAGCTGAAGGTTGTCAGTGTTTTGTCAAATAAAATTGAAAAAGTTGGTGTCAAAAAACTAAGTGATTGATTTTTAAACAAAAACTGATTCACATTTTATTTTTAGTCAAGAAATTGTAAATTCGTGTCGTTAAATTATAAATGTGGCTTTATTAGGTAAAATAAGAGAAAAGTCAATATTCCTTATAATTGTTATTGGACTAGCATTATTTGCTTTTGTAATATCTGGTGCTCTTGGGAATGGGAATTCAGACGATACATCAAACGATCCAATAGGCATTGTAAATGGAAAGGAAATCCCGTTAGAGAATTTTCGATTTATGGTTGAACAGACTGAGAGAAATTTTGGTTTAACTACTATGCAAGCTGTAGACAACGTATGGAAACAATATGTTAGGAATTTTGTTTTTGAGAATCAGTTTGAAATTTTAGGGATTGATGCAGGCAGAGATCAAATAGAACAAGTTGTTTCTTCCACAGAGTCAATTATTAATGATGAGAGATTTATTAACGAAGCAGGGTTTTTTGATTTCGGGTTATTTACAGATTTTATCGTTCAAATGAAAAATACTAACCCTCAAGCTTATGAATCATGGAAACAACAGGAACTTTCTATAATTTCCTCTGCCAAGGAAAATATTTATTTTGACCTCATTAAATCTAGTTTAGCTGTAACCGATAAGGAAGCTGAAATTTATTATCACCTTGAAAATGACAATATAGATATTGAGTATGTAAAGTTTCCATACTCAGAGATTTCTGATACTATTTTTAAATTGTCTGATCAGGATATTAAAAATTATATTGATAAGAATAAAGATAAATACAAAAGAGATGAATCTAGATCTGTTGAGTATGTGTCTTTTTTTGAAAATGCAACAGAAGAAGACATAAAAGATATTAGGGTATCAATAGAAGATTTAACCAAGGATAAATATGAGTATAACGACGTTTCTAAGCTAACGGACACTATTATTGGATTTTACAACACAAAATATTTGGATGAATTTATTAATAGACATTCCGATGAGGAGTTTGATTCAATTTACTTGACTAAGGGTAAATTACCTTCAGAGTATGCTGAAATCTTATTTAATCTTAAAATAGGAGAGTCTTTTGGTCCATACAAAGACATCAATGCTTTTAAAATTTCAAAGTTAATAGATAGAAAGAAAAATGGTTCTATTAGGGCTAGCCATATTTTGATTTCTCACAATGAGTCAAATAGAAAGCCACCAAATGTTCAAAGGACAAAAACTGAAGCGAAAAGATTAGCTAATAACTTGTTCCGACAAATTAAAAGCAATAAGGGAAAATTTGAAAAATTAGCTCAAGAGTTTTCAGACGGTCCTTCCAAATCACTGGGAGGAGATCTAGGGTTTTTTACTGAAGAGCAGATTGAACCAGCATTTTTCAATTTTGCAAAAAACAACAGAATAGGAAAAATTGGTTTAGTTGAGACATCTTTTGGTTTTCATATTATTAAATTAGTGGACAAAGAAGATATGGTTTTACTTGCAAGTCTTACCAAAAAAATTATACCATCTGATAAAACTTCAAATGAAGTGTTTAAAAATGCAACTCAATTTGAAATGAATGCCTTAGATAAGGGCTTTAAAGATACTGCTCAAGAAGTAAATTATAAAGTTAGGTTCGTGCCTAACATTAATAAACTTGACGAAAACTTACCTGGTTTACCTTCGCAAAGGAGAATTGTTCAGTGGATTTTTGATGATAGTAGAGAAATAGGAGAAATTAAAAGATTTGATTTGTCATTTGGTGGTTATGTAGTTGTGAAAATAGATGACATAATTGAAAAAGGAATTGCTGACATTAATGAAGTAAGAGATGAAATTAGACTTAAGCTTTTAAATAAAAAGAAAGCTGATCTCATTATTAAAGATAACTCGAAGATTAAAACTTTAGAACAGTTCGCTGCCAAAAACAAGTTAGAGATTATTAATGCAAATGCAATCAATCAAAAAAGTGGGACCATTGTTGGTTCGGGAAAAGAACCCTATATAGTCGGAAAAGCATTTGGACTTGATGAATTACAAACATCAAATTTATTGATAGGTAATAGCGGTATATTTAAATTGAGGGTAATAAAAAAAACTATTGCGGATGATTTATCGGATTATTCAGATTTAGCTTCTAAATTGCAATCACAAGAAAGAGAAAACTTATCAAGTTTAATTATTTCCGCCCTCGAAAATACTGCTCAAATCGAAGATAACAGATCGGATTACTATTGATGGATAAATTATAATTTCATCTCTGAAAATGGTATTATTGTTTCAAATCCTTTTTTAGAAAAATATTTTGGTGTTTCATTATCTCCAGAAGCGAGTATAAAATCACCTCCCCAAGAACCCAAGCTTTTAATTTGTCCGTAGAAATCTTTAAAATGAATACTTTGTATTGGTTTTTTGTAAATAATTTTTGAAATTATTTCCTCATGCTCTTTTATCATTTCATTGAATTGTTTTTGATTGTTTTCTTTAACAATCATTTCTCCTAATGAATTAATTTTTAATATTTCGTTACTATATTCATTTTTGTAATTTAAAAACTTTGTAACTTCTGATTGAGTATCAACTTTTTTATTAAGATGAATAAAAAAAAGATTGTCTTTAAATGGTGGGGAAAAGTTTGTTTGCACAACTTTATTAAATTCACCTTTCTTTTCAAAAAAAATTGATTTTTTCGTTTTCGCTACTGCTATATCGTAACCACTCCCTTTATAAGTCGTTTTTAAAAATTTATAAGGATCTATATTTAGCCAATTAGAAATGTTATTTATAAGAGTTGACGAAGACCCCAACCCCCAATTTCTTTCAAATTCTAGATTTGTTAAAACTTTTAGACCTTGGCCAGCAAATCCAGGTGAAAACTCATCTATTTTCTTTAAAAGTTTTAATAGTGAATAAATATATTGTGTTTTTGTGTTTTTGGATTTTATTAATTTAAAATTTAAGTCAAATTTACAATCTATCCATTTTTTGTTATCAGAAGAATAAGCTTCCCAAATTATATTTTTTTCTGTATTTTTTACAATTGACATTTTTTGACCGTATTTTGTAGGTATTGCAAGTCCCTTGGCTCCCTTAAGAATAAGATATTCAGCTGTAATTAATAATTTTCCGCAACTATAATAATACATTTTATTTTTTATTAAGAAATTCTCTCACATTTTTGTGCGATACATATTTTTTTTTAAAATATTCAATAGCATCGTTTTTCTCAATTTGGTTAGCACCAAGCTGGTTCAAAATATTCAGTAAATGCATTTTCATATGTCCTTTTTGAATCCCTGTTGTCACTAATGATTTTATGGCAGCGAAGTTTTGTGCTAGACCTGCCGCTGCAATAATTTGCATTAATGTTTCAGCATTAGGATTTCCAAGCAAATTATGAGCCCAATTAACTAAGGGGTGAAGTTTAGTCAATCCCCCGACAGTCCCAATTGATATAGGAATCGTTAATTCAAAATTAAAGAAACCTTTTTTAATATAAGCGTTAGACAGACCTGAATAAATTCCATTTCTGGAAGCATAAGCATGAATACCAGCTTCTACAGATCTAAAATCATTTCCAGTTGCGATTACAACTGAATCTATACCATTCATAATTCCTTTGTTATGTGTAACTGCTCTGAAAGTATCTATTTTAGAAATTTTTACGGCATTTATAAAATTATCAACCTTTAATTCATTATTTTTTTCTAAATCTTCAACTTTACACTCAACACTTGATTTGACTAGGCAATTTGGGGTATAATTTGATAAAATACTCATTATAAAATCAATTTTTTCATCAGTTTTATCCAAAAATTGTTTTTCTTCAATGTAAGATTTAAAAATCTCTGTAATTTTTTCAAGGCAAGTGTTTATGAAATTTGCACCCATTGAATCAATTGTGGTGAATTTTACAAAAATTTGATAATAAGAATCGATTTTATTACTCATGTCAACTAGCTCCAGACTATTAATACCCCCTCCTCTTTTTTCCATATTTGACGTAATTGACTTTAAACCTTTAATTATATTTTTCCTTATTTCTTTAAAAAAAGCTTTGAGTTTTACTGGAGAGCCATTGTAAAAAAAATGTACCTGTCCAATTTTTTCTACCCCTAAAACTTTTGTTTTAAACCCTCCGAGATTTGACCAAAATTTGGCGGCATTACAAGCTGCAGCAACTACACTGCTTTCCTCTATTGCCATAGGTATAGTGTAGTACTTTCCATTAATTAAAAAATTAGGGGCTACTGCAAAAGGTAAATAAAAGTTTGATATAGTATTCTCTATAAATTCATCATGAAGACTTTGAATTGAAGCATCGTCATTTAAATATTTAAATAAAATTTTTTTTGCCTTTTTGTTATTATGAAAATGATTGTTTATTATCCAATCAATTTTTTCTAGCTTATTTTTTTTTGAGAAGCCATTCACAAAATTGTTCATAGCGTGGCAATTTTGTTAAAGATACCATAATAGAAGAACAATTTTTGCTTGTTATACAAAAGAAATTAACTTTAACATCTAATTGAATTTTCGAGTTTTGAGGTATATTTTATTTTTATTTTTTTTCAACAGCGTTCTCTCTCAACAAAACTTACTTAATAATGAGGTTATATGGAATTTCGAATTTGAGCAAAAAACTTACAAATCAATATACCATTATAAAACAAAAAACTACTATTCAACTATTGAAATTGATCGTGACCAAAAAAAATCAAAAATTGTATTAAGAGCTTATGAAACCGGAGAAATTGTTGATGTTATTTTAGATTCCTCATCATCTGCGAAGATACCTTTTTTCACAAATTATTTTTTTTCAAGTAATGAAAAAAAAATAATTTTAGAAACTAATTCATATCCACTTTACAGAAGATCCAAGTTAGCAGAATATTACATATATGACATAGCACTTGATGAAATTAATTATGTTTTTAATGGATTAATTCAAGAGCCATTTTTCTCACCTGATGGTGAAAAAGTTGCTTTTGTTTATAACAGAAATTTATATATCAAATTTTTAAAAACGAACGTTATTAAACAAGTCACAGTTTCAGGAAATGAGAATATTATAAATGGCATAGCTGATTGGGTTTATGAGGAAGAATTTGGTTTAGTTCGTGCATTTGATTGGGATAAGGAAAGTAATAACCTTGCATTTATTGTTTTTGATGAAACTAATGTTCCAAAATATTCAATGAAAATTTTTAGTAATAATTTGTACCCTTTCGAATATAGTTTTAAATACCCTAAGGCAGGTGAAATAAATTCCAGTCTAAATTTGAAAATATATAATTTAGAAAGTGAAAAGATAAGTTCAATTGATTTAAGTAAAAACAAAAATGATTATTACTATATACCAAGACTAGAATTTAGTTCTTACTCAAATAAACTATTCTTTCAGTCCTTAAATAGACTCCAAAATAAATTATCATTAACAGCTTACGATCTAGATACAAAATCATCTAAAAAAGTATTTGAAGAAAAAGATAACAGCTATGTGGATATCCAAGAAAAAATCTTTTTTTTAAATAATGATAATTTCTTATGGATAAGTGATAAAAGCGGTTTTGATCATATTTATTTAGTAGAAGATGAGGGAAAAAGGTTAAACCAAATTACTAGAGGGAATTGGGATGTTGCAAAATTATTGGGTGTTAATGAAAGTACTGTTTACTATTCTTCAACCGAGGATAATACTATTGAAAGGGTAATTTATAGAATAAGTTTGAATGGTAAAAATAAAAAAGCAATCTCCCCGAAAAACGGTTTTAATGGAGCATCATTTACATCTAATTATAAATACTTTATTCACACTTTTGAGGATAGTAACACTCCTTTAATATATTCCTTAAGAGAGAGTAAAACTGGAGAATTAGTCAGAAGAATAATGGATAACAATGAACTTCTTAAAAAGTTGGAACCTTACAATCTTTCCCGTAAAGATTTTTCACAAATAAATTTAAATGGTCAAGGCCTAAATATGTGGATGATTAAACCAACTAACTTTAACCCCCAAAAAAAATATCCAGTACTTATTTATCAGTACTCAGGACCTGGTTCTCAGGAAGTTGAAAACAGATGGAATAATAATCGAGACTTTTGGCACCAATTATTAGCTCAAAAGGGCTACATAATTGTATGTGTTGATGGAAGAGGAACGGGGTTTAAGGGCAAAAAGTTCAAGAAAGTAACCTACGGACAACTTGCTAAATACGAAACTGAAGATCAAATATCTTTCGCAAAATATTTATCAAAACTCCCCTACATTGATAAAAATAGAATTGGAATTTGGGGATGGAGTTATGGTGGTTTGATATCTACAAACAGTATTTTAAAGGGTAATGATGTATTTTCACTTGCAATCGCTGTTGCACCAGTTACTAATTGGAGATTTTATGACACAATTTATACTGAAAGATTTATGGGTTTACCAAAAAATAATTCGGATGGTTATGATTCAAATTCTCCACTTAATTTTGCTCATTTATTGGAGGGAGATTATTTATTAATTCATGGTTCTGCAGATGACAATGTGCATTTACAAAACACTATGCGTATGGTAGAAGAACTAATTCAACAAGACAAACAGTTCGAATGGATGATTTATCCTGATAAAAACCATGGGATTTATGGAGGGAATACATCTATTCACTTGTACAATAAAATGACTAATTTTATAGAAAAAAAATTATGATAATCAAATCAAGTTTCTTTGCGGGAAAGTGAATTTCAGTTTAACGGTTCACTTTTAAATCAAAAAACTCTTTTTGATCACCCTTCGGGGTTATTCGTTCTATTTTTCACTGAAATGTGGGAGAGATTCAGTTATTACGGCATGAGGGCAATATTGGTGCTGTTTTTAACTTCTGCACTATTTAATGATGGTTGGGGTTGGGAAAGAAAAGATGCACTTGTTTTATATGGTTGGTATACAGGTTTGGTTTATTTTACACCACTTATAGGAGGTTTTATAGCTGATAAATTCCTTGGGTACAAATTAGCTACAATTCTTGGGGCATTAACAATGTCCTTTGGACACGGATTTCTGGCCATGGAAAACTTTTCAAATTTATTTTTTTTTGTGGGATTAACCTGTTTGATTTTGGGTAATGGTTTATTTAAACCAAATATTAATTCAATTGTAGGACAGCTCTACAAAGATAAAGACATAAAAAAAGATTCAGGGTATACAATTTTTTATATGGGAATTAATTGTGGCGCCTTTTTAGGAATATTGTTATGTGGCTATCTCGGAGAAAAAATTGGTTGGCACATTGGTTTTGGTCTCGCTGGAATTTTTATGTTTTTTGGTTTAATGCAATTTTGGTTTGCTCAATCAATTTTTGGGAAGATCGGTAGAAAACCTAATACTAGTAATTCTAATAAATATGAACTAGAACTTTCACAAAAAATCACTAGGATTGAATGGGACAGAATTTTTGTAATAATTATCTTTTCATTTGCCACAATATTTTTCTGGTGGGCTTTTGAGCAAGCAGGAGGATCGATGACAATTTTTGCAAAAGATTACACGAGCAGAAATTTATATGGGAATCATTCTTTAATTTTCAAATTAACAAATACCCTAATTACAATAGTGCCTCTAATATTAATGACTTATGTATTAGCAAAGCTGTTTAGTATTACTTACAAGAAAATTTTAATCTCTAATTTTTTCCTAGGTTTTAGTTTCGTCTTAATATGGATAATAATTTTATGGATGATTAAAAATGAGTTTAACAGCGAGAGCACAGAAATACCAGCCTCTTGGTTCTCAGTTTTAAATTCTCTATTTATAATAATTTTTGCACCTATTTTTTCTAAGATATGGAGTTCTAATTTAAATACATCAGGGCCAGTTAAATTTGCGATTGGATTAGTCTTATTAGGAATCGGATTTGGTTTTCTTTCGTACGGATCTCTTTCAATTCCTTTTGGAGCTAAAACAGCTCAAGTAAGTATTTTTTGGTTAATTTTTGCTTATTTATTTCACACTTTAGGGGAGCTATGTATTTCACCAGTAGGATTATCGTATATAAGCAAACTTGCTCCTTTAAGACTTGTTGGTCTTATGTTTGGCTTCTGGTATTTATCCAGTGCTTTTGCAAATTATTTGGGAGGTATTACAGGTAGCTATATTGATAAAATTTCTGATATTAGTGGGCTTTCTGGTTTTTTTTTAATATTCACATTACTACCCATTCTTGTTGGCTTTGTAATTTATTTATTTAGATCTTCTTTAATTAAAAAAATGCATGGATATGTTTAGATTTTTAGTTCTTATTCTTTTTTTTACTTTAGATTTAACTTTTTCACAAGATATTAAATGGATGTCTTTAGAAAAAGCTTTAGAGGCTCAAAAGATTTTACCTAAAAAAATCATTATGGATGTTTATACTACATGGTGTGGACCATGTAGATTACTTGACAAGAAAACTTTTGGGAACCCTGACGTGTCAAGGTATATTTCTCAAAATTTTTATGCTGTAAAATTTAACGCAGAAGGCGATGAAGAAATATTTTTTTATGATAAAAAATTCTCTAACCCTAATTACAACCCAGACAGGAAAGGTAGAAATTCAACTCATGATTTCACCAAGTTTTTAGGAATTAGAGGTTATCCGACGATTATTTTTTTTAGTGAAGAAGGGGATCCAATTATACCTTTAACAGGCTATTTTAATGTTAGGCAAATTGAACCGTATTTAAAAATGATAAAAAGAGGCGACTATGCCGTTTTCAAAGACTCTGATGATATTGAAAAGTATATTGAAAATTTTGCATACAGATTTAGACAGTAACTATTATTCAAAATTTTGTAATTAATTCCGCTACCTTTAAACTTGTTTTTTTCTTTCCTAATCTATTTCTTAATATTTTGTATTCTTTCCTAACCCTTAAGACATTTTCATTCTTTAAGAGTTGATACAATTCAGTTATAATATTCCTTTTTGAACATTCCTTTTGTATTAATTCCTTAACAACTTCTTTTTCCATTATAATATTTACAAGAGAAATAAATTTTAGTTTAATAAATAGTTTACCAATCAAATATGAAAATAAACTACTTTTATAACAAACAATTTGTGGGACATTAAAGAGAGCAGTTTCAAGAGTTGCAGTTCCGCTAGTAACAATTGCCGCTGTCGATCTTTTTAAAAGATCATAGGTTTTATCATATACTATTTTTATTTTATGATCCTTCAATATTTCACTATACCACTCTTTGCCTATATTTGAAACACCCGCAATTATAAACTCATAATCAGAAAAATGATGTATAACAGATTTAAAAACAGGCATCATCTTTTTAATTTCTTGCTTTCTACTTCCCGGCAAAAGTGCTATTACTGGTTTAGTAAATTTTAATTGTAATAAATCTTTATTTTTTTTCTCTTTACTAATGATCTCAATTAAGGGATGACCTACATAATATACATCAAGATCGTGCTTTTGTTTATAGTAATCTTTTTCAAAAGGTAAAATTACATATAGATAGTCTATGTCACGTTTTATTTTCTTAATTCTACTTTCCTTCCATGCCCATATTTGTGGACTAATATAAAAGTGGTTTTGAAAGCCATTTGTTTTGGCCCATTTGGCTACCACCATGTTAAAACCAGGAAAATCTATATAAATTATCTTGTCTGGTTGGTAAGCATTAATGTCTTTCTTACAAAAACTAATATTTTTATAAATTGTATTTATGTTTTTTAAAACTTCCCAAAAACCCATAAAAGACAATTGATTTACGTGTTTAACTATTTCACCTCCAATCCCTTTCATTTTTTCTCCGCCCCAAAATCTAAATTTGGCTTTTTTGTCAAGTTTTTTAATACTCTCCATAATTTTAGAACCGTGTAAGTCTCCGGAAGCTTCACCAGCTATAATGTAGTATTTCATTTATAGAATTTTTAAAACAGCAACAATAAAAACTAGAAGTAAAAGAGATAATATCAATCCATATGTATAATTAATTTTATTAAATTTTAATAAAACAAAAAACAAAGGAATATTTATTAAAGATCCAATACTAATTATAGCTCCCAATCTTTTTTGAATAAAGAGGGATTTCATACTGTATGAAATTGATTCGGGAGAAAAAATTATTGTAAAAAAAATAATCCCTGCTAAAGTTGCAGTTATTCCAAATACAAAGCCTATTAGTTTTTCTTTAACCATTAAAGTCCCACTTATTTAATTCTTGTATATAATCCTTTGCGGTTAAATCAAACTTGATTGGAACTATTGAAGCGTAACCTTTTTTAAGTGCATACTCGTCTGTTTCATTTGATCTGTCATTATTAATAAAATCTCCAGTTAACCAATAGTATTCCTTTCCCATCGGATTTTCTCTTTTGCAGAATTTTTCTTCCCAATGCGTATTTGCTTGCCTGCACACTTTTACTCCATTAACTTTTGATTTTGGAAAGTTTACATTTAGCACAATGTCACTAGGAAGTTTATTTTTAATGACATTAATAGTGATAGATAAAATAAACTTTTCCGTGTGATCAAATTTTGCATTCCAGCTATAATTAAGAACTGAAAAACCAATGGCTGGGATACCTTTAACCCCAGCTTCAATTGCCGCGCCCACTGTTCCAGAATAAAGTACATTTACTGAAGAGTTTGATCCATGATTAATTCCTGAAACACAAATGTCAGGTTTTTTTTTAAGTATTTCATTAATACCAAATTTTACACAATCAGCAGGTGTCCCTGATAATCGGTACTCCAATTTAGCTTTAGAATGATTATAAGATCTAGAAACATACAATGGAGAATTTATTGTTATTGCCTGACTAGTTGCAGATTTTGGAGAATCAGGAGCTACAATTATAACATCTCCAATCATAGACATTAAGTTTACTAGATACTTTAGACCAGGGGCATTTATACCATCGTCATTTGTAACAAGAATAAGAGGACGTTTAGCCATCTATAATATTTCTTTTAAAGTTAGTAAATTACAAAACTGTAGTATTAAAATAATGTTAAAATCAAATAAATAACTTTGCTTGGTTTCATGCAAATACATAAATTTGGTTTTTTTATGATAAAATCTACATTTACAGCACTGCTTTTATTTACATATGTTTCTGTCTATTGTCTGAAT
>MDTB01197376.1_pt1 | contig 16600 bp, 15 predicted proteins | sample 811161 | NCBI WGS metagenome assembly MDTB01 (sample SAMN05326650, study PRJNA326480) | marine metagenome | isolation source: seawater | place: Mediterranean Sea | collected 2009 | reverse complement strand
TTTGATATTATAGTTTTAATTAATTTGTTCTATGAACATTACACTTCTGTGTTGGTTCAGTTCCTACTTTAAATATTTCCTGCTCTAATGGGCAAGCTGGTAGTGGAACCTTCTTTGTCACAGTACATATTTTTTTATCCTCAATTCCGCTTGGTTTTTTAAAATTCTCAATTGTTAATTCTAAAGTATCATGAGCTGCTTTCATAAACATGGCCCATGCTGGTAAAGCTGCCTTACTACCATCTTGTCCCGGACCAAGTGGAACTTTAAAATCATCCACTCCGAACCAACAACCAGCCGATATTTGTGGAGTGTATCCAACAAACCAGGCATCACTCCAAGCTTGTGTTGTTCCAGTTTTACCAGCCGCAGGACGGTTAAATTTATATTTCCATCTTGCACTCCCACCAGTACCACGATCCATAACCGTCTGCATAAGACTTGTCATTAAATAAGCAGTCTCTTCACTTAGTACCTCTTTACGATCAGGATAATATTCTTTAACAATATTTCCATATCTATCTTCAATTTTTGTTATAGCAAAAGGCTTTGAGTAAACTCCTCCATTTGCCAAAGCTGAATATGCACTTACCATCTCTATAGGATATACTTCAGATGTACCTAGAGCTATAGCGTCAACTGCTCTAATATCCGTATTAATACCCATCCGTTTAGCAGTTTGCTTTACTTGTTCTGCTGGAGCAATATCTTGCTGGACCATTCTAACAGAAATTAAATTCATAGATTTCCTTAATCCTTCCCTAAACGTTGTTAGACCTCCGGTGCTACCATCATAATTCTGCGGTTTCCATTTCACCCATGAACCATCCATGTTTTGAATATTCAAAACTACTGGCTGATTTAATAACTGCTCAGTAATAGGATATCCATTTTCTAACGCTGTAGTATATACAAAAGGTTTAAAAACAGACCCTGGTTGCCTTCGCGCCTGGACAGCACGGTTGTATTGATCATGATAATCTGGCCTACCTCCAACTAAAGCCAGTATACCACCAGTAGTTGGATCTATAGCTACAAAGGCACACTGTACTAGTAACTTATCTCTTAAATCTTTATATAATTTACCTTTTCCTTCTAACATCATTTTTAGACTATCCTCAGAATAAATAGTGAGATATGCTAAATTTTCAAATTCTTCACGATTTTTATAAAGTCTTTTATTTAAGCGATTTTGATCATCTATAATAGTTTTCATTACAGCATCTTCTGCAATAGATTGCAATCTAGAGTCAAGCGTAGTATAAATTTTCAGACCATCTCTATAAATATTTATCCCAAGAGCAGTATCTTCTTTTTCAAGTATCCTCCTTACGTATTCAGTAAAATAAGGTGCACTTCCTCTTTTAGGAACCTCTAAAACAGTTTCTAATGATTTAGCTCTACTTTCTTGATATTCTACTTTATTCAGATAGCCTTGATCACGCATTAAGCGTAAAACTGTATTTCTTCTTCTAATAGCTCTCTCGGGGTGATGTATTGGAGAATAACTAGCGGGAGCTGGCAATAAACCTGCTAATAGCGCAGATTCATCAACAGTAAGGAATCTCGATTCTTTACCAAAAAATCGTTTTGTCGCTGCTTCGACGCCGTAAGTACCGTGACCAAAATGGACTGTATTTAAATACATTTCAAGAATCTCTTCTTTTGTATAGGTTCTTTCAATTTGGATCGCAGTAATCATTTCTTTAACTTTTCTAAGAATACTATCTTCAAAACCAACAGATTTATAAAGGTTTCTTGCTAATTGCTGTGTCAGTGTAGAGAATCCTTGACGATAACTTAAAGATAATGTATTAACCATTACTGCTCTAGCAATACTTCTCATAGATAATCCCCAATGTTTAAAGAACCTTTGGTCTTCAGATGACACTATGGCATATTGCATAAAATCTGGTATCCTATCAAGCTCAATAAAAACCCTTTTCTGTACAAAAAGTTCATTCAACACTATCCCATCAGCGCTATAAATACGAGTTACTAAATCAGGGTCATAGTTTTCTAACTGTTCTATTGAAGGAAGATTTCTTGACAAAGCCAAAACTAATATCAATATCCCCAACATTCCTGCCAGTATTACCAATATACAGCGATATAGTATTTTAATTATGTCCATCAAGCTTTATGTGACACTGTTTTTGAAATTCAATTAATATATAAATAGGGAAAATTCTAAAATAAAATCTTTCTACGATTTAACCTGCTTACTTTGGATTAATCATATCTTCTGGTTGTACTAAACAATCAAAATCATCGCCAGACATATATCCTAATTCTATTATTGCTTCTCTAAGAGAGATATTCTCTTTATATGCTTTTTTTGCTACTTCAGATGATTTATCATATCCTATATGAGGATTTAGAGCTGTAACTAACATTAAAGAATTATACAAATTATGATTAATTCTTTCAAGATTTGGTTCTACTCCCTCTATAGCATGTTTTGCAAATGAACGACAACCATCTGTTAACAGACGAATAGATTGTAAAATATTATATGCGATTACCGGTCTAAATACATTTAGTTCAAAATTCCCTGACGATCCTGCAAATGTAATAGTAGTATCATTACCCATAACTTGAGTACACAACATTGTAATTGCCTCACATTGGGTTGGATTCACTTTTCCTGGCATAATTGAAGAACCTGGCTCATTAGCTGGCAAAGTAATTTCACCGATACCGCTTCTAGGTCCGCTAGCAAGCCATCTTAAATCATTCGCTATTTTAAATAATGAGGCAGCAACAACCTTAAGCGCACCTGATAGCTCAACTATACCATCTTGCGCACCTAAACTTTCAAACTTATTCTCAGCTGTTTTGAATGAAATTCCTGTGAGTTGAGAAATTTCTGTTGCGACATTTTCAGCAAACCCAAGTCTACTATTAATTCCCGTCCCAACCGCAGTACCTCCCATTGCCAATTCTTTACAATGACCAAGCGAATTTTCCAATCGCTTAATACCGTGATCTAATGCAGAAACATATCCAGAAAATTCCTGCCCTAAACTTAATGGAGTTGCATCTTGTAAATGTGTCCTACCAAGCTTTATAATTGATTCAAATTCAGTAGCTTTTCTATTTAGTGATTCTTTTAATTTTTCAATAGAAGGAATCAAACCATTTATCACGCTCTCTACAGCCGATATATTAATCGCTGTTGGAAAAGTGTCATTCGTTGACTGACTCATATTAACGTGGTCATTGGGATGGACAGGGTCTTTACTTCCTATTTCACCACCCATTATTTCAATTGCTCTATTCGAAATGACTTCATTGAAATTCATATTTGTCTGAGTTCCACTACCAGTCTGCCATACAACAAGTGGAAAATGTTGGTCTAGTTTTCCTTTAATAACCTCATCAGAGGCATTATGAATTGCTTCTAGAATAGGTTTTTCAATATCACCAAATTTATAATTGACAGTTGCGGCTGCTTTTTTAATAATCCCATATGCTCGTATGAATTCTCTAGGGAAATGTTCATTACCTATTCTAAAATTATTAAAAGACCTCTGTGTTTGAGCACCATAATATTTATCAGAAGGGACTTCAACTTCTCCTAAACTGTCCCGTTCGATTCTGATATTCATACCTACCCTACTTGCCAAGTATCTCCAGCATTCAACAAATCTTGAACCTTACCAATGCCTTTTTTCTCCTTAGCCTTTTCAATTTGATCAAGCATATCCTGGTTATAAGTTGGCTTATCAATTGAGTAAATTACACCTATTGGTTCAGGAAGATTGGGATTAGATGTCCAATTTGAAATAATATGAGAAAGGTCAAGGTCTGTCTCATCATGTACCAAAATATCATCTATACTACTTTTTTCCATATCTACAACCACAGCCTTCGAGCCATCAAGCTTTATTCCTTTTTTCCCTCTTGAGAATAACATAGGTTCACCATTTTTTAATTCAATTACATTTTCTAATTTTTCTGAATTTGTATATGGTTCAAACGCACCATCATTGAAAATATTACAATTTTGATAAATTTCAATGAAAGTACCTCCATCATGGTCATATGCTCTAGTCATCATCTCAGCTAAATGTTTCTGCCAACGATCAATAGTGCGTGCAACAAAAGTAGCTTGAGCGCCTAGAGCAAGAGAAGGAGGATTTAAAGGGATATCAATCGATCCATAAGGCGTTGCTTTTGTTACTTTTCCAACTTCTGAAGTTGGAGAATATTGACCTTTCGTTAGTCCATATATCCTATTATTAAACATCAATATGTTAAAATCCATATTTCTTCTCAAAGCATGCATAAAATGATTACCTCCAATAGATAACCCATCGCCATCTCCAGTAACAATCCAAACAGATAAATCGGGGTTAGCCATTTTTACACCTGATGCAATTGCTGGTGCTCTTCCATGAATGGAATGAAAACCATAAGTATTCATGTAATAGGGGAATCTACTCGAACAGCCGATTCCAGAAACAAAAACAATATCTTCGCGCTTACGCCCAAAAGTAGGCATCTGTTTTTGAGCTTGAGCTAGTATTGCATAATCTCCGCATCCAGGGCACCACCGAACTGATTGATCTGATACAAAATCTTTTTTTGTTAACTGCGTCACTTGAGTTTCACTCATAATTTATCCTAATGTTTTATTTACTGTTTCAACTATAGTTGCTGCACCAATCGGCCTACCTCTGACAAGGTTTAATCCTTTTGCATCAACCAGATATTCAGATCTAATTAGTCTAATTAATTGACCAAGATTGATTTCAGGAACTAATATATGCTTAAAATGAATTAAAATTTCACCAAGATCTTTGGGTAGTGGAGAAATCCAGCGCAAGTGCACATGAGAAACTTTTTTGCCCTCTTCCTGCAGAGTTTCAGAAGCAGATCTACAAGCTCCATAAGTACCACCCCAGCTAAGTAAAAGGAGGTCTCCTTTATTATCCCCAAAAACTTTTGTTTTAGAAATATCGTTTTGAACTTTGTTAACCTTCTCTTGCCTTGCTACACACATGTTATGGTGATTTTCTGGGTCATAACTAACGTGCCCTGTATTTTCAGCAGTTTCAATCCCACCTACCCTATGTTCTAATCCAGGTGTACCAGGTATAGCCCATGGACGAGCAAAGGTTTTTGCATCTCTCATATAGGGTAAAAAATCCCCATCTGCATTAGGCTCATCAGCAAATTTTACGTTAATTGGTTTAAGGTCATTTACATCAGGTATCATCCAAGGTTCTGAACCGTTTGCTAAATATCCATCAGTCAGTAACATAACTGGGGTCATATACTTAAGTGCAATTTGACAAGCTTCATAAGCAGCATAAAAACAATCTCCAGGTGTTGCAGCAGCAATTACCGGCATCGGAGCTTCACCATTTCTGCCGTAAAGAGCCTGGTTAAGATCGGATTGCTCAGTTTTCGTAGGTAGTCCAGTACTTGGTCCTCCTCTTTGTACGTTTATAACAACCAATGGTAGTTCAGTCATTATAGCTAAGCCAAGCGCTTCTCCTTTAAGAGCAATTCCAGGACCTGAGGTAGTTGTAACTGCTATACTTCCAGAATACGCTGCTCCTATTGCTGCAGTTACGCCAGCAATTTCATCCTCAGCCTGAAAAGTTTTGACTCCAAAATGCTTCCATGTAGATAAAGTATGCAGTATATCGCTAGCAGGCGTAATTGGATAACTACCTAAAAACAATTCTAAACCTGATTTCTCTGATGCGGCTAAAAGACCAAGAGAAGTTGCATAATTACCATTTATATTTCGATATGTACCTGGAGGTAAAGATGCTTTTTCAACTTTAAATCTGGTGGTAAATAATTCAGTAGTATCAGCATAGTTATATCCAGCATTCATTGATCGAGTATTCGCCTCGATTATTGCGTCTTTACCAGCAAACTTCTTTTTTAGCCATGCTTCTGTTGCATCAAGAGGACGATCATACATGTAGAAAAGCACACCCAGCGCAAAGAAATTCTTAGTACGAAGAACTAATTTTCCATTTAAATCTAAATCTTCACAAGCAGCTTTAACCATTTTATTCATTTCAATAGGGATGACCGTAAAATAATCATCTAAAGAGCCATCTTCGACCGGGTTTGAATCATATCCCGCAAAATTAAGGTTCTTTTTTACAAATGCATCCGTATTCATAATAATGGTGCCTCCAGGAATTAAATCTTTTTGGTGCACCTTTAGAGCAGCAGGGTTCATAGCAACCAACACATCGGGTTTATCGCCTGGGGTGTGAATATCTTTTGATGAAAATTTTAGTTGGAAAGCACTCACACCAGCAAGAGAGCCTGCAGGAGCTCTAATTTCAGCAGGAAAATCTGGCAGAGTACTTAAATCGTTTCCTACTATTGCAGTGGTCTCTGTAAACCTTCCACCTGTTAACTGCATACCATCTCCTGAATCACCGGCAAACCGTATGACTGCTTCGTCAATTGTCTTAAAAGTTGTTCCCATATAACCTACTAGTAATTGTTAAGTAAAATAAAAGAGATAGATCAAAAAATGATATTACTCGATATTTGAGTTTTAGCTATTTTAATCCGAAAATCCTATTATCCAATTTAGGGAGGTAGTATGTATTCAAAAAACAAATTAATTTTCCATTTATTGTTCTTTTTTTTTAACATTCCTGAATAAATAAACGTGAAATACACAATATTTAACATGAATTTAAACAAAAATTATTCATTTACTATCCGACTCCGGTATGCAATTGACAATTTTATGTCTAAAGGAAGTTCCTCAATCTTTCTAGCCCTTTTGTCATTATTTTTATTTGGCTTTATGATAATGGTTTTTATACGACTCATTGCGAATGCCATTTTCCCGGATGAGACTCTTGGTGGTTGGGCAGATATTCCTTGGCGTGTTTATGTCGCAGTATTAGAGGGTTCTGCGGCTGAGACTGATGGTGATAGCAATTGGTTAGCAAAATTAACTTCAATTGCAGGTGTTTTAGTTGGCTTAATACTTTTCTCAAGTATGGTTGCATTTATTACAAGTGTTTTTGAAGCTAAGCTTGATGAATTAAAACGTGGGCGAAGTCTTGTTTTAGAAAAAGACCATACACTAATTTTAGGTTTTGGAGATAGAATCCTTGAAGTTATTAGAGAGTTAATTGAAGCTAATGAATCTGAATCAGATGCATCGATTGTTATTCTCGCAGAAAATGATAAAGAAGAAATGGATGATATCATAAGAGATAATATCCATGATTTGTCAACAACAAGAATTATTACTCGTTCGGGTGTCGTAACAAGTATCAATAATTTAAAAAAAGTAATGGCTGCAAATGCCAAATCTATTATTATAATGAATGGTGCAGCTAATTGGAGACCGGAAGCAGAAAAGAATCTAGCGGACGCACTAGTACTAAAATCAATTATGTCGATTATTGCCGTATGCGATGGAATGGAACACCCTCCTATTGTTTGTGAAATTCATTCTGACAGAGATAGAGATTTAGCTGAGAACATCACTAAAGGAACAGTAAAAGCTTTGAATGAGGTAAGTGTTTTATCAAGAATGATAGCACAACTAGCCTTAAGTCGTAATGGATTATCGATTGTTTACAGTGACATGGTTGGATTTGATGGTAATGAATTTTATTTCTATAAACCTAAAAATGGATGGGGTGGTCCACTTATATTTAGTGATAGTATAAATAGATTTAATAGTAGTATGCCTATGGGTATTCATAATAAAGAGGGTAGAATAATATTAAATCCGCCTAAAGATACACCAATTACTGATGATGATGAATTGATTGTTTTTGCGGAAGATGATTCGACTATACATTATCACAACAATCCTATCTTTGAGCCAAAAGTTGAAGATATACCCGAGGTTACTATTAATCCTCGTACCCAACGTATTGCTATTTTAAATTGGACAACAAAAACTTCTATAATTCTAGAAAAACTATGTAGCTATCTCCCTACAAAATCTGAAATTAGTATTTTTGTAACTGAAAAGACCTCTGAAATTGAAAACCAAATAAAAGTTAATAAGAATCAATACCCAGGTATAGATGTGTTAATTAATGGAATGGATTTAAATGATCTTGAACAGTTAAATAAAATAAATCCACAAAATTTTGATAGCTTACTAATACTTTCTCCTGGCGGAACAACTATTGAAGAAATGGATGCATACGTTATCTCTCTTTTAATTCGAATTCGGCAAATACTGCTTTCAAAAGCTAGTCCTAGCTATAATGATAATATTAAAAATAAAAAATGGCCAAAACTCATCACTGAAGTAATGGACAGTGAGAACATTGATATTATACTCAACAGTGGAGTTGAAGATTTTATGGTATCAAATCAATTTGTTTCACAGATAATGGCACAAGTTTCTGAAGAGCCATTGGCACTCAATGTTTATGATGATCTTTTTCAAGCCGAAGGAAGTGAATTATATATAAAGCCTGCCTCATTTTATTTTAATTTTGCAGAGCAGAAATCAATTACGATGTGCTATGGTGAATTTATACACGCTGCACAATTAAGAAATGAAATCATACTAGGGTTACAAATTCATTCTGAAGAACAAGGCAAGAAAAATATGTTTGGTATTATTTTAATTCCAAATAAAGATGATGAATTTACAATTACAGAAAAAGATGGATTTATAGCATTAGCCGAAGATGAAACCTAATTAAAAATGGATAAAAGAGAAAAAATACGACTTACTACACTTAGTCATGGATCAGGATGAGCTTGCAAAATTGGTCCTGAAGACCTAGCCCAAGTTCTGGGCAATCTTAAAATAAGTCCCCATAAATCGGTCGTTATAGATCACCAAGGATCAGACGATGCCGCAGTAGTACGTTTATCTGATAATAAAATTATTATTCAAACAGTAGATTTTTTTACACCTATCGTAGACGACCCATATCATTTTGGACAAATAAGTGCAGCAAATTCATTATCTGATATTTATGCTATGGGAGGAAAACCATCATTTGCCTTAAACATAGTTGGTTTTCCGATTAATGATTTACCAAAAGCAATACTAACTGAGATATTACAAGGAGGAGCGGATAAAGCTGAAGAAGCAGGGATACCTATAGTTGGTGGACATTCCATAGATGATAAAGAACCAAAATACGGTTTAGTAGTAACTGGAGAATTAGAAAAAAATAAAATATGGAAAAATACTGGAGCAAAAATTGGTGATGCTTTAATTTTGACAAAGCCATTAGGAACAGGTATCATAGCTACAGCTATCAAAAAAGCTTTAGCTCCACAAAGTGCAATAGAATCTGCAATTCAATCAATGGCTAGATTGAATAAAGATACAGCTGAGATGTTAAAAGGATATAATATTAATGCTGTCACAGATGTAACAGGATTTGGTCTTCTCGGACATCTAAAAGAAATGTGTGAAGGAAGCAATGTCTCAGCAGAGATAAAATTCTCACAATTGAAATTCCTCCCTTCTGTTATTGAACTTGCAGAATCAGGTATCATTCCTGGCGGAACCAAAAGAAATCTGAACTATTTGAAAAAATATATATCATTTGATAAAAAAATAGACCAGACACAAAGACTTCTTTCAGCAGACGCACAAACTTCAGGTGGGTTATTGGTCTCAATGCCTATGAGCGAAGCTAAATTATTTATTGATAAAACAAACAAATCTTCTTTTATAATTGGTCAAATAAAAGAAGTAAAATCCTCCATAATTAAAGTTCTCTAACCTATTTACGACTAAATTGGTCGTAAATAGGTGTTGCTTCACTTTCACTATAGTATCTAATTTTAACAAAGGATTAAAATGTTAAAAATAAGTCGGAAAGTTGAATATGCTCTTATAGCCTTGCGCCATTTTCAGGTTGAGGATAATAAATCTCTTACATCTGCTAAAGATTTAGCTAATATATATGGAATACCTCAAGAATTATTAGCAAAAATCTTGCAACGTCTATCGCGTAAAAAAATAATTGCTTCAACAAAAGGTCCCAATGGCGGCTATCGTTTAGCAGTTAATCCAAAAAGTATAAATATGACGGAATTTTTTGAGATCATGGAAGGACCTATGGGTATAATGGACTGCTATTTTGACTCCGGATGTGAAAAAATGGATGGATGCACAATACGTAATCCCATTAATCGCATAAATGATTCAATCCGATCTGTCTTTAATAAAATGACTCTTGCTGACATTACCTACCAATGAACATAAAAAAAAATATTATAAAAACCTTAAAGACATGCTACGATCCAGAGATTCCTTTAGATTTATGGAGTTTAGGATTAATCTATGATATTAATATTACGAATAGTGGAGTCTCTGGAAATGATATAAGTATTATCATGTCACTTACAACCCCAGGTTGTAGTATGGGACAACATATGGCGGATGACATTAAAAATAAAGTATCAAAATTAGATCAAGTAAAGAAAGTTAATGTTACAATAACATTTGAACCACCATGGAATCCTCAAATGATGACAGATGAGGCTCGGAATAAACTTGGGTTCGAAACTATTAATCAAGTATCACAAACAAAAAAAATTGAAACAGAGTGGGAATAAATGGATAATTCAATAGAAAATAAGACCCTTGAACAAAAACAAGATGAATTTCAAAATGCAATCATAACAGTAACTAAGCCTGCGGTAAAACGCTTAAAAGCTGTGATGAAATCAGATGACAAAGAGGGTTACTCTCTGCGAATGTCCGTTGAGGGAGGTGGATGCTCTGGGATGACATATAAAATGGATTTTGATAATCAAAAAGACGAATACGATAAAGAATTCATGTCAAATGGATTAACTGTAGTATGTGATTTAAAGAGCTGGTTATATCTAAAAAATGTTGAAATAGATTATTCAGATGACTTACTAAATGGAGGATTCAAAATTAAGAATCCTAGCGCAGAACGTACCTGCGGATGTGGCACCAGCTTCTCTGCATAGAATAAATATTTGATTAGTTCCTAAATTTATGTCAGATGAACAAAAGATAATCGACTCAAATCTTGAAAAGGATTATGAGTATGGTTTTGTAACTAATATTGAATCAGAAACCATACCTCCTGGCTTAGATGAAAATGTCATCAAAACTATTTCTAGAAAAAAAGATGAACCTGAATGGTTATTAAATTGGAGACTAAAAGCATATCGCCACTGGATTAAGAAACGAGATCCCAATTGGGGAAACGTAAATTATCCTAAAATTGACTACCAAAGTATAAGTTATTTTTCCGCACCAAAGAAAAAAGTATTGTCAAGTTTAGATGAGGTCGACCCAACATTACTTGAAACATATGATAAACTAGGTATACCACTTGAAGAACAAAAAATGTTATCTGGAGTTGCTGTTGATGCTGTTTTTGATAGTGTTTCCATAGCAACGACTTTTAAAGAAGAATTAAAAAAGGCAGGCGTAATATTTTGCAGTTTTTCTGAAGCTGTAAAAGAATATCCGAATCTAGTTAAAAAATATCTCGGGACTATTGTCCCATTTACTGATAATTATTATGCAACTTTGAATTCAGCAGTATTCACTGATGGGTCTTTTGTATACGTACCCAAAGGTGTACGATGCCCCATGGAACTCTCAACTTACTTTAGAATCAATGAAGCAAATACTGGACAATTCGAGAGAACTCTTATCATTGCTGATGAAGGAAGCCATGTAAGCTATCTTGAAGGTTGTACTGCTCCTATGAGAGATGAAAACCAATTGCATGCTGCTGTTGTTGAACTTGTAGCTCATAAAGATGCTACTATTAAATATTCAACAGTACAGAACTGGTATCCCGGAGATCCTGAAACTGGTAAAGGAGGAATCTATAATTTTGTTACTAAGAGAGGACTTTGTCGAGGAAAAAATTCAAGGATATCATGGACCCAAGTTGAAACTGGATCAGCAGTTACCTGGAAATATCCATCTTGTATTCTTAAAGGCGATGAATCTGTAGGTGAGTTTTATTCTGTTGCAGTAACAAATAATCATCAACAGGCGGATACTGGGACTAAGATGATACACCTTGGTAAGAATACTAAAAGTACGATTATTTCTAAAGGAATATCTGCAGGGAAAGGCCAACAAACTTATCGCGGTGAAGTAAAAATAATGAAAGGAGCTGACAAAGCTCGAAATTTCTCCCAATGTGATTCGATTTTAATAGGTTCCGAATGTGGAGCACATACATTTCCCTACATTGATGTTAGAAATCCGTCTGCCCAAATGGAACATGAAGCAACGACCTCTAATATTGGAGAAGATCAATTATTTTATTGTAACCAACGAGGACTTACTTCTGAAGATGCCGTATCAATGATAGTGAACGGGTTCTGTAAAGAAGTATTCAATGAGTTACCCATGGAGTTTGCGGTAGAAGCAACAAAGCTTATGGAAGTTACTTTGGAAGGTAGCGTTGGATAAAAGATTACAAATAAAAAACCTCCATGCTGGGGTCGAGAGAAAAGAGATTCTTAAAGGAATAAATCTAACTATATATCCTGGGGAAATGCATGCAATTATGGGACGAAATGGATCAGGAAAAAGTACACTATCCAATGTAATAGCGGGTAGAGATGGATACCATATATCAAATGGGGATGTTGTTTACGATAGTGAATCAATTATTGAATGGACACCTGAAGATAGGGCGCTAGCAGGTATCTTCATGTCATTTCAATATCCTATAGTAATGCCCGGGGTGAACAACACCTATTTTCTTAAGGCTGCTTTAAATGCAAAGCGTAAAAATCAAGGGAAAAAAGAATTAGATGCTGCTAACTTTCTAAAATTAGTGAAAGAAAAATTAAAAGAATTAGATATGGACAGCTCATACTTACAACGTGCTGTAAATGAAGGTTTCTCTGGTGGAGAAAAAAAAAGAAATGAAATCTTACAAATGCTGACACTAGAACCAGACCTTGTCCTTATGGATGAAACTGATTCAGGACTCGACATTGATGCATTGAAAATCATTGCAAATGGTGTAAATAAATATCGGAACCAAAATCGTTCATTCTTAGTCATAACCCATTATCAACGTTTATTAAAATATATAGAACCTGATTTTGTCCATGTATTGATTGACGGGAAAATTATTCGTTCAGGTGGGAAAGAGCTTGCTTTAGAGCTTGAAGAAAAAGGTTACCAGTGGCTAGAACAATGATACCTTTTTACTTCAAATTAGAATTTGAAAAAATCCTAAAACGTAAATATTCCTCAAGAAAGATTAACCAGATAAGACAGACTGCCTTTGAGGATTTAATTAAAAAAGGCATTCCTAATAAAAGCTGGGAAAATTGGAGATTCACAAATCTATCAGCAATAAAAAAAGGTGAATTTAGATTGTCGGAAAAAAAAGATAATCTTAAAAAAAAACTTGATTTAGTAGAATACGGTTTTAATACCTTCTACTCAATAGTAATATATAATGGGCATCTTCAAGAAGGTCTCTCTTCAATTCCAAATGGAGTTCAACTTCTTTCAAATAAGGATTATTTAAAAAAAAAGAATTGGAAAGTAACCAATCCAGAAATTTCCTCTTTTGACCTAATGAATACTGCTTTCATGGACTCTGGGATATGTATAGTAGTTGAAAAAAATAAAAAAATTGATATTCCTATTAGATTACTTTTCATTTCATCAAAAAAGAAAAAACTTATGGTTTCGCCAAGGATTCATTTAGATCTTAAAGAATCAAGTTCGCTAACCCTTTTAGAACAACATGTTGGCAATTGTGAAGAATACTTTCAAAATACATCTACAATAATTAATCTTAAATCAAATGCAAACTTGAACCATATTAGATTACAAAATAATACTAGAAAAACTATCAATATGGCGAATGTACATACTGAGCAGGATAAAGACTCTATTTATTCATTTTCACAATTTGCATTTGGTAGTATTCTTGGTCGATTAAACATGTATACGAATTTGATTGGGACAGGGTCTGAATGCCATTTAAGCGGTATTAATCTTTCCAATAATACACAACACTTAGATACTCATATCGTCACAAATCATCACGCTCCTTATTGCACTAGTTCACAAAACTTTAAGTCTGTTTTGAAAGACAACTCTTCAGGTGTTTTCAATGGCCGGACAGTTGTTCATCATGGTGCAGAAAAAACTGACTCAAGTCAATCAAATAAAAACCTATTGCTTAGCAGGATGACAACAATGAATTCAAACCCTCAACTTGAGATTTATACAGACGATGTTAAATGTTCTCATGGATCTTCTACAGGAGAATTAGAATCTGATGCAATTTTTTATATGCAATCTCGTGGAATTGATTATGAATCTGCAAAAGGGTTATTAGTTAAAGGTTTTGTTTCGGAAATTATTGAAATGATTGATAATAATGATATGAAAAAACATGTCATAAATCAGTTTGAAAATTGGATAACTGGGAAAAATTAATGAGCATCAAAAAGGAACTTAGCAATTTAAATGAGATTTTCAATCTTTTTGAAGACCCCAAAGAAAAATTTGTTCAGTTGATGGACATGGGAAAAGAATCCAAGCAAATGTCTAAAACTGAAAAAGTAGACAAAAATAAAATTACAGGATGCACTTCACAAGCTTGGGTAATTGGCAAAAAAAGCGAAGATAATACTTACACTTTTAAAACGGATTCTGATGCCTTAATTGTAAAAGGATTACTCATAATTCTTGAAACGATTTTTAATGGACAATCCAGTAAAGAAATTCTTGCAATAAAGAGTCATGATATTCTCATTGCTATCGGACTCGATAAAATAATTACTAGTCAAAGAACAAATGGTTTTTCAAATGCTGTAATAAAAATACAAAAAATTGTGAAATGAATATTGAACAAAAAGAATCAATACGCTTACTTCGTGATGTAGATGCATATGTTGTGCCATCTGGGGATCAAGTCAGATTACTAGCAGGTAATTTAGTTAAGGTAACACAGGCCCTAGGAGGTAATTATACAGTTATAATGAATGGCAATATGGTTCAAATAAGATCAGAAAACGCAGATGCTCTTGGTTTTGAAATTTCGGAACAAAAGCCTACACCTATCAAAGGAAATATTGAGCAACAAATTTGGGACCAGCTTAAGACCTGTTATGACCCTGAAATACCTGTAGACATAGTAGAACTTGGATTAATATATGATCTTTCAATTAAAGAAGGCCCCACTGGGAAAAATGTGTTTATTAAAATGACCTTGACTGCTCCAGGATGCGGAATGGGGCCTGTAATTGCTGATGAAGTAGATCGCAAAATCAATGGTGTTGAAGGAATTGAGTCTGTTTCAGTGGAACTAGTTTGGGAACCTATGTGGACTCGAGACATGATGAGTGAGGAAGCGCAGTTAGAACTTGGAATGCTCTAGATGAACTTGGAATTAAAAAATATAAAACAAGACTTTCCGATTCTTCATGATAATGATCTCATCTACTTAGACAATGCATCTACAACACAAAAGCCAAAATATGTACTTGATCAAATAAATAATATGTATTCCAAAACAAATGCGAACGTACACAGAGCTCTTTATTCTATAGGTAGTATTGCAACCAATAAATTTGAGAATGCAAGAAAAAAAGTCGCCTCTTTTATTAAGGCAGAGTCTGAAAATGAAATAGTATTTACAAGTGGTACAACGGAATCCTTGAACCTTCTCGCTAGAACGATAGGGGATAAATTAAAACCGGGAGATGAGATTCTAATTTCTGAGATGGAACATCATGCAAATATTGTACCTTGGCAAATGGCTTGTAAGAGGACTGGCGCAATATTATCCTATCTTCCAGTGAACTCTAATGGCGAACTTGATTTAAGTCAACTTAATATTTATTTAAATACTAATACAAAAATTGTATCTCTAACGCATGTATCGAATGTGTTAGGCACAATGAATCCATTAAAAGAAATAGCTAAAATTGCACATCAAAATGGCGCTCTATTCATAGTAGATGGAGCACAAGCCGTACCACATCATGCAATCAATGTTCAAGAATTAGATTGTGATTTCTATACATTTTCAGGACATAAGATGTTAGGACCAACAGGAATTGGTGTTCTATGGGGAAAAAAAGAATTGCTTGAGGAAATGGAACCTTTTATGGGTGGTGGTGAAATGATTGAAAAAGTGACTATGAAATCTTCAACATGGAATACGGTACCGCATAAATTTGAAGCTGGAACACCCAATTATGTGCAGGCAATTGGTTTAGGTGCGGCAATTGAATATTTAGAGAATATTGGTATGTCTCAAATTGCTAACTATATAAACACTCTCACCTCATATACCTTAAAAAAATTATCTGATATGGACGATATCAAAATCTTTGGACCCTCTTCTTGTAGGACTGGAATTATCAGTTTTAATATCAATGGAATTCACCCTCATGATCTTGCTCAATTTTTAAATGAAGATAATATTGCTATAAGGGTTGGACATCATTGTGCACAGCCTTTACTTTATAGTTTAAAAGAAACCTCTATAGCACGTTTAAGTATTTATATCTATAATAATCAGTCAGATATTGACAAGTTTTGCAAATCACTACAACAGATTAAGGATTATTTTTAGATGGAAACAATATTATTAGATGATTTTTTAGATGATGGAAT
>MDTB01009032.1_pt1 | contig 16605 bp, 13 predicted proteins | sample 811161 | NCBI WGS metagenome assembly MDTB01 (sample SAMN05326650, study PRJNA326480) | marine metagenome | isolation source: seawater | place: Mediterranean Sea | collected 2009 | reverse complement strand
ATTGATGGTGATACCGCAGAACTTCTGGTGCAGGAATTTGGACATACCCCCAAACGGGTCTCTGAGGCCGATGTGGAAATTGGCCTGACCGGCGAGACTGACGCTGCCGAGCTTTTGAAACCGCGACCGCCTGTGGTTACCGTTATGGGCCATGTTGACCATGGCAAAACCTCGCTGCTTGACGCGCTCAGGCGGACCAGTGTGGTAAGTGGCGAAGCCGGCGGTATCACCCAACATATCGGGGCCTATCAGGTGACCTTGCAATCAGGGCAAAAAATCACCTTCCTGGACACTCCTGGTCACGCTGCCTTCACAGAAATGCGATCACGCGGCGCCACCGTCACCGATTTGGTGATCTTGGTGGTGGCCGGTGATGACGGCATCAAAGAGCAAACAGTCGAAGCGATCCGCCACGCCAAAGCGGCGCAGGTGCCGGTGATTGTTGCCATCAACAAAATGGATAAGCCGGAAGCTGATGCCCAGCGCGTCCGCAATGAGCTGCTACAGCACGAAATTATCGTCGAAGAGGTTGGCGGTGATGTCATGGCAGTTGAGGTCTCGGCCACTCAGGGCAGCGGCCTTGACGCCCTAGAAGAAGCCATTCTGCTGCAAGCTGAGGTGATGGAATTGACGGCAAACCCCGACCGGGTTGCCAATGGGACCGTCATTGAAGCGAAAATGGAGCGTGGTCGCGGCAGTGTTGCAACCGTGTTAATCCAACGCGGTACCCTGAACGTTGGTGATGTTTTTGTCGCCGGCGCCGAATGGGGCAAGGTCCGTGCGTTGATTGACGATCGTGGCCAAAATTGCCAACAAGCCGGTCCAAGCTTCCCGGTGGAAGTGCTGGGTCTGGGCGGCACACCTGTTGCCGGTGATGATTTTGTGGTCGTCGATAGCGAAGCTCGGGCGCGGGAAATCGTTGACTATCGTCAACGGGTCCTGCGTGAAAAACAGGCAACCGCAGGGGCACGCGGAACCGTTGAGCAAATGTTGACGAAAATTGCCACCGGCGAAGCCCGCGAGGTGCCTGTGGTGATTAAGTCCGATGTCCATGGCTCGCTCGAGGCGATCCGCTCAACCCTCGATAAATTGGTCAATGATCAAGTTGCCATGCGAGTCTTGCATGGGGCTGTCGGCGGCATTAACGAATCCGATGTCACCCTGGCCCAAGCCTCCGGTGCGATCGTCATCGGCTTTAACGTTCGCGCCAACCCCCAGGCCCGTGAATTGGCAAGGCGTGAAAGTATTGATATCCGCTATTATTCGATCATCTACAACCTGATCGACGACATGAAGGTTGTGCTGACCGGTCTGATGGCCCCGGACTTGAAGGAGGAATTCCTCGGCAATGCCGAAATCAAAGAAACCTTCAACATCACCAAGGTTGGCAAAATTGCCGGCTGTTTGGTTACCGACGGCAGCATTCGCCGCGGTGCCAAGGTGCGCTTGCTGCGGGATAACGTGGTTATCCATGAAGGCACGTTGAAAACGCTGAAGCGTTTCAAGGACGAGGTGAAGGACGTGCGCGAAGGTTACGAATGTGGTGCCGCGTTTGAGGGCTACAATGACCTGCAAGTCGGCGATGTGATCGAATGTTTTGATGTCAAAGAGGTGGTTCGCGATTTCGAAGCAAGCGACCAGTCTTTGGCGGCATCTTAACACCCTTAACCTGAGATCTGATTATGGCCCGTGGTGGTTCCTCGGATAATGCCCATGGCGGCAATGCCCCAAGCTTGCGCCAGCAAAGGGTTGGCGAAGAAATTCGCCATGCGCTGTCAGATTTATTGCGCCGCGACACCTTGCGTGACCCGGCCTTTGTCGGCATCTCCATCACCGTCACCGAAGTCTCGGTCAGTCCCGACTTAAAGAATGCCAGCGTCTTTGTGATGCCGTTGGGCGGTGTGGATTTAGGCCCGGTTTTGCAAGCCCTTGGCCGCTCGGCACCATTTCTGCGCGGACAACTGGCAAAACGGGTTCGCTTGCGGCATATCCCAATCTTACGATTCCGCGCCGACGAAAGCTTTGATACCGCCAGCAAGATCGACGCGCTTTTCCGACAACCCGCTGTTGCCCGCGACCTTCAAAGCGACGATGAAGAAGCCGACGACGGCTCTATGGCAGGTAGCTAGCAAATGGGATCACGGCGGCGCGGCAATCCGGTTCACGGTTGGGTCATCCTTGATAAACCAGGGAATATCACCTCGACCCAAGCCGTCGGTGTGGTTCGCCGGGTCTTTAACGCCAATAAAGCCGGCCATGCAGGCACCCTTGACCCGATCGCCACCGGCATTTTACCCATCGCCCTTGGTGAAGCGACCAAAACCGTTCCCTATGTGATGGATGCCAGCAAGGACTATCATTTCGTGTTGCGTTGGGGGCAAGCGACAACAACCGATGACATTGAAGGCACGGTCATTGAGGAGAGCGACCACCGCCCTGATGCCGCCGCAATCAAGGCTGCGCTGGCGGCATTTATTGGCCATATCGAGCAAACGCCACCAAAGTTTTCGGCCGTGAAAATTGCCGGCCAACGGGCCTATGACCTGGCCCGCAATGATGTGGACGTGACCATTTCTAGCCGGATTGTCGATATCCGTGACTTCACCTTGGTTGAGATGATCGACCGTGATCACGCCCGCTTTGCGGTGACCTCGGGCAAAGGTGCTTATATGCGCTCATTGGCCCGCGATTTAGCGGCTGCGCTCGGAACTGTCGGTCATATTGCCGAGCTGCGCCGGCTGCGGGTTGGACCGTTTTCACTGGCGCGGTCGATTTCACTGGATTCCTTGCGGTCTTTGGAGCATATTCCGGCCGCTTTCGAACATCTCTTGCCTGTCGATACAGCGCTGGACGACATCCCGGCTCTGGTTCTTCAAGGTGAAGAGGTTACACGCCTGCGTCAAGGTCAACCGGTGTCGGTCTTTCGTGTGATCGACCGGGGCAAATTGGGGGACCTGCAAGAAGGTGATTTGGTCTACGCCACCGATGGCGAACAACCGGTCGCAATTTCACGCATTGACGGTGGGCGAGTTTGTCCGATCCGTGTTTTAAACTTCTAGGGAATGGATTTACGATGTCGATTACACCGGAACGTAAACAAGAACTGATCACCGAATTTGCGACCAAAGAAGGCGACACTGGTTCGCCCGAGGTCCAGGTCTCAATTTTGACCGAGCGGATTTTAAACCTCACCGAGCATTTGAAGACCCATAAGAAGGATTTTCATTCGCGCCGCGGCCTGTTGATCATGGTCGGCCAACGTCGCCGCATGCTCGATTACCTCAAAGGTAAAGAAGAAAGCCGCTATCAAACCTTGATCCAGCGTTTGGGTCTGCGCCGCTAATTGCTTGCGTCGGGCGAGGCATCCGGGTCTAACGGGTAAATCGGCCGGCGCACATTCTTGAACGCCAGACTGTCGTAATCGGAAGTGCAAACACCGACGCCGGCACATTCGACCACTGACTTGGCAAGATCGCCAAGGCCGGCGCGCCAATGCACGCGGCTTTTCAGCATGACATAGCGTTTCTGTCGCGGATCAATGCCAAGGCTCAGGAAACAGGCCAAGTCATTTGGCTCCACATGATAGGAAATCACCACGATTTCAGCCTTGCCTGTGTCCAGCACAACTGTCGGTCCCATTTCACCACGCACCCCGCGACCCATCGGCCCAAGGTTTGTGAAGCGGCCATCCGAAATCAACTTCACCCGCCCGGTCACCGATAGCGGTGCGGCTTTATGGTCGACTGTCGGCAAGTCATTCTTGCCGCCTAATTCCACCTGCACGTCATTGCCGATGCCGGCGGCCATAATCTGCTGCACGGCAAGCGGATCACAAACCGCGAAAATGGCCACGTCCTCCAAGCCTTTTTCGATGATTTCCTTAATCACCGCCATGGTGTCCATCGAGCCCCCTGAGGCGGCATTATCATAATGGTCCAAAAGCACGATCGGACCATCGCTTAAGCCGCGTGCACGGGCGATTGACTGGGCCAGAGGTTCAATCTCATAGACAAAGTCTTGTCGGCGCTCCCAGGCCAAATCCAGCAGTTCATCGCACATCTGCTGGGCCGCCCGTTGATCACCATCGGTGACAACCACCGCCGAGGAGCCGGCAAGCCGAATATCGGCGTGCGGGAAGCCTGTGAAAAAGCTTGCCGACAAGGCCCCCTGGCGTTCGAACCGCTGCGCCAACGCTTGAATCGCATGATTCGGGCCATCTGCCGTGCCTTGCCGCATCACATGTGGCAGCATCGGCCGATTACCCCATGCCATCGCCGGCCGGCGACCGCTGCGAATCATCTCAATCAGCGGCCGGCCTGCACGCATGCCGGTCTCATAAACATCGGTATGCGGATAAGTCTGATAGCCGGCAACAATGTCGGCGGCATCAATAAGTGCCGGATACAGGTTAGCGTGCATATCAAGCGCCACTGCAATCGGCAGATCAGGGGCAATCGCCCGTAAGCGTTGCAACAACGGTCCCTCTCCATCCTCATGAGTTTGCGTCACCATAGCACCGTGTAAATGCAGCAAGACCCCATCACAGCCGGCGGCAACGGCAGCACAAATTTGATCGGTCATGAAGTCATAGGCGGCATCTTCAACAGGCCCACTCGGGGCGGCATTCGCAGCCATCGGCAGGACCACTTCGGCACCGGCGGCATCGGCAAGTTCCAAATACGCCCCCAGGGCCGAGCCGGTTCCGGCATAGGCCGCACGCGCCGCCTCACCTTGCAAAGGTTCAGGCGCAACATTACCACGTGAAAACCGCGCCAATGGCGTTGGCACAGGCGAGAAAGTGTTGGTTTCATGTTGCATCATGGCAATCACCAAGCGCATGGCGGCATCATCCTTTCTGACAGCTCTGGCCACGACAGGTGGCGGACAGGTTAAGGTGTTTAAATCCGAGGTCGATTAGGGCACGTGCGCGGGGCAAGAGTGCGCATATCGCAATCCTAAGGGGAAATGCCGGCGGGTTCAATTCAATGCCAAGCAATGAGCGAAATAATTGCGGTCAGCAAACCTGCCGCTGAGCGGCCATTTAAGCGCCGTCAGCCGGCAGCGCCGGCAAAAGCTGGCCTGGGTCGTCGGTGATCACCGCATCAAGCCCAGCGGCCCTGAGAGCGGCTGCACGGTGAACCGAATTAATCGTATAGGCGGCGGCACACATGCCGGCGTCATGGATTTTGCCAATCGCTTCGCGATCAACGGCGCTATCGGCCACATGCAAGGACACACAACCAAGCGCCTGACTGCTGGCCTGCCAATCACAGTTCAGGTTTTCCGCCAACAAACCGCGATGCCAGCGAGGCGCGTGCTCGGCAAGCCAGGCAATCGCGGTCCAATCAAAGCTGGTGATTAACACCTGTTCGAGGGGAAAATTATGGGCCGCTAAAACCGCTGCCGCAACCGCTGCTGTTTGCGGTCCCCGCCCGCGGCATGGCTTGATCTCAAGGTTGAGGCCAAGATCAAGCGCTTGCAGATGTTGCAAACCGGCCTGCAGTGTTGGCACCGCTTCAGCTTTAAAGCGATCATCGAACCAGCTGCCTGCATCTAAGGCCGCAATCTCGGCAAAGGTTTTTTGACGCACCGGTCCATGGCCATCGGTGGTGCGCCGCAAATCGTCGTCATGCATCAAAATCGCGACGTTATCGGCGCTCAGCTTAACGTCTACTTCAACCCAGGTAACCCCTGCTTGATGTGCTGCGGACAGGCCGGCAAGGGTATTTTCCGGGGCGACGGCGGCGGCCCCGCGATGGCCAATGAGGGCCGGTAAATCAATGCCCATCGGTTCTTAACCCCGATTTGAAAATCCCCATTTGATCAAAAAAGAGGGCCCAGCGCCCCTCTTGAAACAGTCTGATTAATCGTCCCGACGACGTGGCCCACGCGGCTTCCGCGTCTGCTCGCTTTCAGGACGCCCATCCGGTTCTAGGTCTTCACCGGTGGCCTGGTCAACGGCCCGCATCGACAGTTTGACCTTACCGCGATCATCAAAGCCAATGACCTTGACCTTGACGGCATCACCATCGTTAACGATATCGGTGGTTTTTGTGGTCCGGTCAGCTTGTAATTCGCTGATGTGAACCAAACCGTCACGATTGCCAAGGAAGTTCACAAAGGCGCCGAAGTCCACTGTCTTCACGACTTTACCGTCATAAACAACATTCATTTCCGGCTCAGCGGTGATGCCGCGGATCCAGTCAATCGCCGCTTGCCCGGAGGCGTCATCCAATGCTGCGACTTTAATGGTGCCGTCATCGTCGATGTCGATCTTAGCCCCTGTGACTTCACAGATTTCGCGGATGACTTTACCGCCTGAGCCGATGACATCACGAATTTTGTCCTTCGGCACACTGATGGTGGTAATCCGCGGCGCATTTGCCGACACCCCGTCGCGGGCACCGGTCAGCGCTTTGGCCATCTCGTCAAGAATATGTAACCGTCCGTCACAGGCTTGACCAAGGGCCACTTCCATAATCTCGCGCGTGATCGAGGTGATCTTGATGTCCATCTGTAACGAGGTAACACCTGCCGAGGTGCCGGCGACCTTAAAGTCCATGTCGCCAAGATGATCTTCATCACCAAGGATATCGGATAAAACCGCAAACCGATCACCCTCTTTGATCAAGCCCATGGCAATACCGGCGACAGGCCGCGGCAATGGCACACCTGCATCCATCAATGATAATGACGTACCGCAAACCGTCGCCATGGAAGACGAGCCATTGGATTCCGTGACTTCGGAGACAACCCGCATGGTGTAGGGGAAGTCTTCTTTGCTTGGCAGCAATGGCTTCATTGCCCGCCATGCTAACTTACCATGGCCAATTTCACGCCGCCCCGGGGAGCCGACCCGGCCTGCTTCGCCGACCGAATACGGCGGGAAGTTGTAATGCAGCATGAAGTGTTCACGATATTCGCCTTCAAGGGCGTCGATGATCTGTTCATCCTGGCCTGTGCCTAAAGTGGCGACGACCAAGGCTTGAGTCTCACCACGGGTAAACAGCGCCGAGCCATGGGCGCGCGGCAAGATACCAACTTCCGAGACAATCGGGCGGACCGTTTTGGTATCCCGGCCATCAATCCGCAAGCCTGTATCAAGGATTGAGTTACGGACGATGTCAGCTTCCATTTTCTTGAAGATCTCGCCTGCGACTTTCTTTTCGCCATCCTCGCTGACCAGCCCCATAGCTTTGTCTTTGGCGGCAGCGATCTGGGTTTGCCGCTCGGTCTTGTTGGGCTCTTGATAGGCCGTGCGCAAATCATCTTCAATGGCTTTGAAGCGATCGGCAACCGTGGCCAGCTCGGCGGCCGGCGGTGGCACATCGATCGGCTCTTTGGCACAGGCTTCGGCCAAGTCGATGATCGCATTAATCACCGTTTGCATCTGCTCATGGCCATACACAACCGCCCCAAGCATGATCTCTTCCGACAGCTCTTGGGCTTGTGATTCAACCATCAGCACACCTTCTTGGGTGCCGGCAACAATGAGGTCAAGGTCACTGCTGGCCATCTCATCCATTGTCGGATTGAGCATAAACGCGCCATCTTTATAGCCAACCCGGCAGCCCCCGATGGGGCCAAGGAAGGGTAAGCCGGAGATCGTCAAGGCCGCTGATGTGCCGACCATGGCGACGATATCAGGATCATTTTCCATATCATGCGACAAGACGGTGCAGATGACCTGCGTCTCGTTCTTATAGCCTTTGACGAACAGCGGCCGGATCGGCCGGTCAATCAGGCGCGAGGTCAGGGTTTCCTTTTCACTTGGCCGCCCTTCACGCTTAAAAAAGCCGCCTGGAATTTTACCGGCTGCAAAGGTTTTTTCTTGGTAGTGAACCGACAATGGGAAAAAGTCGATCCCTTCGCGCGGCGACTTAGCGCCGACGACGGTACATAGCACGGTGGTCTCCCCAAGCGTGGCAACCACGGCGCCATCAGCTTGGCGGGCAACCTTGCCGGTTTCCAAAACCAGCTTGCGGCCACCCCAGTCAATTTCTTTACGATAAACGTCAAACATTTCTATCTCTGTCCTTACATCCGAATCATCAAACACCACTGAAAATCTGCATCGTTGGTAAACCGCACGACCACCGGAATGGCAGCCGCGCCGGCAAAACGACTATTGAGAGTCAGGTATTTTCAGGAGGTTTTTTTTCACGCCGAGTTCGGTCCTCTTTGGCGCCCGCGAGCACGCGATTCAAACTATTCTCTACAACTCTCTCAATGGCCGTCTCTTTGCCACGGAAGGCGCGCCGGGTCAATCAATATCCACAGTGACAGGTGCATGGTCAGAGGTCTTCTCCCAGCCACGAACATCACGGTGCACCTGGGCTGCACGAATGCGTCCGGCCAATCCCGGCGTGACCCAAATATGGTCAAGTCGGCGCCCCTTATCAGCTGCTGACCAATCACGGGCGCGATAGCTCCACCAGGAATATAAAGGCTCACTTGCGGGAATAATTTGACGCACCGCATCAACCCATTGACCGGCGGATTGAAAGGCCGCTAAGGCGGCCGTTTCAACCGGCGTATGCGAGACGACTTTCAGCAATTGTTTGTGATTCCAAACATCGCTTTCTAACGGTGCGATGTTTAAATCACCGACCAAGATCATCTCGCCCTGGGGGCGCCGATGAGCTGCAAACCAGCTTTGCATTTCATCAAGGAATTGAAGCTTGTGGGCGAATTTATCATTTTCGTCCGGGTCCGGCACGTCGCCGCCTGCCGGCACATAAAAATTATGCACTTCAATGCCGTCATCAAGCACCGCCGCCACGTGCCGGCCATCGGCGCGGCCGCACCAGTCATGGGCCGGCTGGGCCGTCAACGGCCGGCGTGAAATTGTGGCCACGCCGTTATAGCCTTTGAAGCCACGCAGGGCGATATGCGGATAACCGGCGGCGGCCAGGGCCTCTGTCGGGAATTGATGGTCTTGGGCTTTGATTTCCTGCAAGCACAAGACATCAGGGGCAACGTCATCAAGCAGCCGCAAAACTTGATCTAAGCGTAGCCGCACCGAATTTATATTCCAGGTTGTAATGCGCATGTTGCCACTTTCTTATTGTCAGGGAGGTGGTGAGTGGGCCTTAAACAAGCGTCACATTGAGATCGGTCAAACCATCAACATGACCTTCTAATTTATCACCGCGGGCGACAGCGGCCACACCTTCTGGGGTGCCGGTGAAAATCAAATCGCCGGCCTTCAGTTCAACCAACCCGGACAGATAGGCAATGGTCTCAGGGATTGACCAAATCAGTGCCGCAACGGTCGATTGTTGGCGTATCTCGCCATTAACTTTCAACCAAATGTCGGCGCTGTCGATGACCCCGGTCGCGGATTTTGGATGCATCGCCGCCATCGGTGCCGAATTATCAAACCCTTTCGCCATGCACCAGGGGCGACCTTGCTTTTTGGCCTCGGCTTGTAAATCGCGGCGCGTCATATCAAGGCCGACGGCATAGCCCCAGATCAGATCATTGGCGTCTTCAACGGCAATATTGGTGCCGCCTGCGGCCAAGCCGACCACCAGTTCGATTTCATGGTGCAGATCGGCGGTCGCCACCGGATATGACATCTGCCCGTCGGTGCGAACCGCATCGGCAGGTTTCATAAAAAAGAACGGTGCTTCACGGTCCGGATCATGGCCCATTTCGCGGGCATGGGCAGCGTAGTTTCGACCGACGCAGAAAATCCGCCGGACCGGAAAGCTTTGGTCAGACCCGTGAATCGGCACGCTTGTCGGCGTCCAAGGGGCAAGTACATGATCCATTTTAACAACTCACTTTAAATTGAACCGCGTAACGGCGGCATTTTTGGTTGAAACCCGAGCGTTCACTTAACCCTAAGTCACGCCGATGACAAGACGACGGCGGGCTGATTATTCCGCCGCTTGGGCGGTTCTGCCGCGACCTGCCGCGCGCGCCCGGCAAGCGGCACCAAAGGCGGCAAATAACTGCTGATTATGCGCTTCAAGCGGCCGCGGCCATTCTGGATGCCACTGCACGCCAAGGGCAAAAGCCGGCGCATCGCGCACACTAATCGCCTCGACAATACCATCAGGGCTGACCGCCTCGACCCTCACCCCAGGGGCAACTTGGTCAATCGCTTGGGCGTGTAAGGAGTTGACCAAACGACTGCTGTCGTCGCCCCAAATCGAGGCCAGCAAACCTGCTTCGGTGACCGCAATCGAATGCGCCACCCGATACCGTGCGGCGCTATCCACATCGCGGCGCATGCGATGATCGAAATGCCCGGGAAGATCAAAAACCCGCTGATGCAAGCTGCCGCCGAAAGCGACATTCAATTCCTGCAATCCGCGACAAATTGCAAATACCGGGACGGCGGCGGCGACCGCCGCGCGGATCAGCGGCAAGGTTGTGCCGTCACGGGCCGGATCATGGGCGGTCCCGTCGACACTGGCAGGCCCCTGGTATAAATGCGGCTCAACATTCGACGGGCTGCCGGTCAACAGTAAACCGTCGAGTTTTTCGGCCAAGGCAGCCACATCCAGCGGCGCCGGCAGGGCCGGGATCATCATCGGTAAAGCCCCGGCATCAAGACTTACCGCACTGAGATATTTTTCAGAACAACGTTGACTGACATGGCCGTCCAGCTCCTGGCGGCACGCGGAAACACCAACCAACGGTAAAGCTGTCATTATCAAAATTCCTCATAAATAAGAATTGCCGCCACTTCGTTTTGCTATCATATCAGCTCTATGCCCGATGTGACGCAAATTTTGATCGACTGGAAAGCAGCTGTGGTTGGCCTATGGTTCGCCGGCTTCGTGCTGATTGAATGGTTGGCACCGGCAGTTAAGCGGCTGGGCGGCTGGTCACGGCTGGGCCGTAACGGGGGTTTGTGGCTGGTTAACGCCATCATGTCGCCACTGATTATTTTGCCGTTATCGGCATGGGCGGCGGTCGCGGCACCGGCGTGGCGGCCGGCCGGTTGGGTCGGCCTTGGACCGCTGCTGATTGATCTGTTGATCTTGGATATGCTGATTTATGGCTGGCACCGCGCCAACCATGTGCTGCCATGGTTATGGCGGTTCCATGAAATTCACCACCTTGACCAGTTCCTTGATGCGACCTCGGCACTGCGCTTTCATTTCGGCGAGGTTTTGCTGTCGGCAGCTTTCCGAGTGCTGGTGATTATCGCCCTTGATCTGCCGTTCATCTCGATCGTGGTGTTTGAAACCGTGCTGCTTGCCGCAGCGATTTTCCATCACTCTAATCTGCGGCTGCCGCGCGGTTTTGAGCAATGGCTCAGTTGGATCATCGTCACCCCGGCAATCCACTGGGTGCATCACCATGACCGGCGACAGGACACAGATGCCAATTACGCCTCGGTTTTGAGTTTATGGGATGCCGTCTTTAAATCCCGAAGCCCGACCAAACGCTATCCGGAGATGACCATTGGTGTGCAAGGCCGCAGGGATGAAAGCATTGCCGCACTGCTGATCCGGCCGTTTCGCCGGCAGGCTTGACGGCCGCCGTCAGCGTTCGGTCGGCACGCTGTCTTTGGGATGTTGGACAACAAATAAATCCTGATCAAAACGCTCACCGCGAATCGCATCAATCAATGTGACCCGCACTTCGGTGCCCTGTGCATCGGTGACGGTCCATTGCTTCAATTCAAACGGTTGCTGGGTGAAGGCCAGTTTCAAGATCCCTGCATCCGGGTCATCGGGCATCTGAAAAGCAACTCGCAAAATCCCTGCCGCCTGTTCTACCGCTAAAATTTCAGTGCTTGTGGCCAGCGAAATCGGGTCCTTCACCAGCACCGCCAACGGTGTCCGCGATAACGGCACCAGGGTGGTCTGCTCCAATTCATTATCGGTGTAAGACACCCACTTGCCGTCAGAAACGATCAGGATCGGACTTGGCGGATCATATTCAAACCGCATCCGACCCGGCCGCCATAAATAAAACCGCCCACGCGCCAAGCGGCCGTTGCTGGACACCTGCAAGAAATGCGCGGCCATCGCTTTCAGATCACCAAAATAGCGTTCGATTCTCTCGATATGGGCTTGCTGTTGGGCCGACAGCGGCGTCGATGCCGCTTGCGCCGGCGTTGCTTGGCCAAATGCTGCCGCCAGGACGGCCACCACCAAAAATGTCCACAGAATTCTCATGTGACAGATGTGGCCGAGGACGGCCTGCTTGACAAGCCCTAAGCGTCAGCGCTGTGGTCGCCGACTAAAATTTCGCGTTTGCCGACATGGTTTGCAGGCCCGACGACACCATTTTTTTCCATCTGTTCAATGATTGTTGCGGCCCGGTTGTAGCCGATTTTTAGGTGGCGTTGAATAAAGCTGGTTGAGGCTTTGCCCTCGCGGCTGACGATCGCCACGGCACGATCGTACAGCTCATCACCGCTGCCGCCGCCTTCGCCGCCACGCAGGGCGTCAAAATCACTGTCATCGCTCTCTGCGTCATCGGTGATGGCCTCATTATATTCCGGCTCGCCTTGGACCTTCAGATGTGCGACCACCTCTTCGACCTCTTCATCGGAAACAAATGGCCCATGCACACGGGTGATGCGGCCACCGCCTGCCATATACAGCATATCACCTTGGCCCAGTAACTGTTCGGCACCTTGCTCGCCAAGAATTGTCCGACTATCGATTTTCGATGTGACTTGGAAACTGATCCGGGTGGGGAAATTGGCCTTGATGGTGCCGGTAATCACATCCACCGACGGGCGCTGGGTGGCCATGATCACATGAATGCCGGCGGCGCGGGCCATCTGCGCTAAACGCTGCACCGCACCTTCAATATCTTTGCCGGCCACCAACATCAAATCGGCAACCTCATCAATCACCACCACAATGAATGGCAATGGCGACAGATCCAGCGGTTCATCCTCGTGAACAGGCTTGCCTGTTTCAGAATCGAAACCTGTTTGCACCCGCCGTTTCAGCACCTCACCTTTCTGGCGCGCTTCAGCCAGGCGCTTGTTATAACCTTCAATGTTTCGGACCCCCAATTTGGACATCGCCCGATAGCGACTTTCCATCTCGCGGACAGTCCATTTCAGCGCCACAATGGCTTTTTTCGGATCCGTGACAACCGGGCTCAGCAGATGTGGAATGCCGTCATAGACCGATAGTTCGAGCATTTTTGGATCGATCATAATGAATCGGCACTGCTCCGGCGTGAGGCGGTAAAGCAGCGACAAAATCATGGTGTTTACGGCCACGGATTTTCCTGAACCTGTGGTTCCCGCAATCAACAAATGTGGCATCCGTGCCAAATCAACTGTGACCGGTTCACCGCCGATATCTTTCCCAAGGCCAATCCCTAGTTTAATCGCATTGCCGTCAAAAGCCGGGCTTTCCAATAGTTCGCGTAAGAAAACTGTTTGCCGGCCCTGATTGGGTAACTCAATGCCGATGGCATTGCGTCCGGGAACCACGGCCACACGGACCGATATCGCGCTCATCGAGCGGGCAATATCATCTGCTAAGCCAATCACACGAGATGATTTTGTTCCCGGTGCCGGTTCCAACTCATACAAGGTGACAACCGGGCCATGGCGTACTTTTGTGATCTCACCCTTCACGCCAAAGTCTTGCAATACAGTCTCAAGCATGCGGGCATTCGCGGACAACGCATCACTATCGGGTTGGCTGCGCGTATGGACCTCCGGCGGTGACAAAAGGTCGATTTCGGGCAGCTCAAACCCGGCGGCCGAACCGAGATCAAGCTTGGTTTGACGTGATCGATCTGCTGGCGGGGCTTTGGTTTTCACCTCAACTTTTGGGGCCTTTCGGGGGCCGGCCGCTAAACTGCGGCGCTTGCCGGCAACCCGCGACCCGCCGTCAATTGATGGCTCAGCATCTGCCGCCGTGCCGTCATAACCTGCCATGCTCGGTGTTGATGCGGCCTCGAACCGCGGCTCCTGGCGACCACCCTGCCAGGCTTCGGTAACCAGTTTACCCCGCCCCCATAGATCGCGGCCAAGACCATTGCCGCGCAGCCAACAGCGTTGCAGAAAACGCCACATCGGTGGCCCGGCCGATACCAGAGTTGTTGTCAACCGCCGCCATTCAGCAAAGCTCAACCCAAGGCAGGGTCCAAGCAGGGCAAGCGTGAGCAAGCCAAAGCCAATGCCAACCTCAAGGCGGTCAACCGCCCATGAGGCGGCAATCAAGGTGCTTGTCTTGGCTAAGATCAGTTCACCTGTAAAGCCACCGACACCGGCAGGATACGGCCAACTTTCAGGCTTTGTAACCGCCGCCGCAGCCGCTGCCGCCGTCAGTAAGGCGGTTGGCAAACAGGCAAATTTAAGCCAGGCCCCGCCCCAGCGCTGGGACATCAGCCGCAACCCCCAAACACAAAGGATCACCGTCAACAGATAAACGGCCGCGCCAATGGTTTGCAGGGCGAGGTCGGCGACAATGGCACCAAACATGCCGAGGGGATTCTTGGTCGACGTCTGGACAGTTGAATTCAATGAGCCGTCACCTGCGTCATAGCCTGCGAAGGTGACCAGTAACAGCACGGCGACCACCGTCACCAGCAAGCCAACGGTCTGGCGAAGCAACCGCACCATGGCGTGCTTCAGCTCGGCGGAAATAAATCCGCCACTGTCAATCGGACGCGATGTGGTCGGCATTTTTCTCTCCAGATCCCCACATAAAGCAAATAACCTCACAATGATAGCAGGTTATAAACCATTATTAAAGTCACACATGAGAAATGCCGGAAGCACCATCAAAAAAAAAAATGGCCCGGAAGAAAACTTCCGGGCCAGTTAGGTGAGGGAATGCTGCCGTCAAATTGACGGCGGTTTCGGAGCGGTCAATCAGACGACCTGAGAACCACGACCGAACTCGGGATAGGCTTCCAGGCCACATTCCGACTGGTCAAGTCCAACGAACTCTTCCTCTTCGGAGACACGGATACCTATAATTGCTTTCAAGATGAACCAGACAATCGATGTTGTGACGACGACGAAAGCGCCAATCGCAACAATACCGATAAGCTGGGTTGTAAAGGATGCACCACCGGTGAAGGTCACCGCCAATGTTCCCCAGATGCCGGCCACCAAGTGAACCGGGATGGCACCGACAACATCATCAATTTTCAGCTTGTCCAGCAGCGGCACGGCGACCACAACCAGCAAACCACCAATTGCACCGACGAAGATCGCTAAGCCGGGGCTGGGTGCCAAAGGCTCGGCGGTAATCGCAACCAAACCACCCAACGCACCATTCAAGGTCATCGTCAGGTCAACTTTCTTGTACATGATCTGAGTCATGACGATGGCGACAATGACGCCGGCGGCGGCGGCCAGGTTGGTGTTGATGTAAATGGTACCGATATCGCGGATGTCTGCGGCTGAGCCCATGGCCAATTGCGAGCCACCGTTAAACCCAAACCAACCCATCCACAGGATAAAGGTTCCCAAAGTTGCCATCGGCAAGTTTGATCCCGGCAGCGGATTGATCTGGCCGTCGGCACCATATTTGCCTTTCCGGGCACCCAAAATGATTGCCCCTGTCAACGCCGCCCAGCCACCAACGGAGTGCACGATTGTCGAGCCGGCAAAGTCAGAGAAACCCATTTCGCTGAGCCAGCCACCGCCCCAGGTCCATGAACCCTGGATCGGGTAAATGACACCGGTCAGAAGGACGGAGAAAATCAGGAATGGCCAGAGTTTGATCCGTTCCGCTAGGGCACCCGAAACGATCGAACAGGTGGCCGCCACGAAGACCATTTGGAAGAACCAGTCGGAACCGGCCGAGTAGGTGGCCGCATCTTCGGCGGCCATGAATGCGCCGTCGGCATTGATTGGGTCTTCAGCCGACCAAATCGCCAGCGAACCAATCCAACCGCTGACGTCTAAATACATCAGATTGTAACCAATCAACCAATACATCAGGCCGGCAATCGAGTAGAGGCCGATGTTTTTGGTGCATTGCATCGCAGCGTTTTTGGTCCGGACCAAGCCTGCTTCGAGCATCGCGAAGCCTGCGGCCATCCACATGACCAAAAACCCGTGCATCAAAAATGATAGGGTGTTGAACACGAATGCGGTTTCAGTTTCGACTGCGGCAGACGCCGGCAACGCCGAAAATAATACGGCGGCGGCAGCAAGGGGTGCAGACCGGAAAACCGTTTTAAATTGTTTCATTTTTCCCTCCAAAATCTCTCTCGTCAGCCCGTCGCATCGCCACTACCGGCGCGTGGGGCGGTGAATGCATTTCAAGCGGCGTGCCAGAAATGGTAAAATAATTATTATGTTGTAAAACAATCTCTTAGCCTTCTGGCGCATTTCAATTTCTGTAAAAAACCGCTTCGCGTTGCCTAATTTTTAAACACAAAAATTTAAGTGCCTTTTTTTTGTGCTGTTTTAGCGTGGGTCGGCGATAGCAGCGGTCCGACACCAAGCTGCGACCTTTGGCCCGTTGTAAATCGCTGCCGCCTACCTATTTGAGGAGCGGGTATGGATGTAGGATGCAGATCGTGATGCAGAGTGAAGTTGTCATTGTTGGTGCCGGGCTATCAGGTTTGGCGATGGCCGTCACCCTGGATAGTGCCGGGATCGCCAGCACCGTCATCGACCGTCAGCACCTGCCGGCCGATATT
>MDTB01069360.1_pt1 | contig 16607 bp, 10 predicted proteins | sample 811161 | NCBI WGS metagenome assembly MDTB01 (sample SAMN05326650, study PRJNA326480) | marine metagenome | isolation source: seawater | place: Mediterranean Sea | collected 2009 | reverse complement strand
GGTGGAGAATTAGTTTTACAAGGTGGCAGAGTATCAACTGGTAACATAGTTTTCAGTACTGGCACAACCACAACAGAACGCTTGAGGATTGATAGTGTTGGTGACTTAACATTGATAAGCAGTTTCTCAGGTGGTACTAACCCTTTCAGAATTGGTTATGGTAGTTATGCTAGTTACACTACAGTTTTTCAAATTGATGATAATGGTAATGTCAGCCTAAAAGAAGCCAGTCAAACAGGAGGAAACAAGATACATTTGCCAAGAGCAGGGGGCATAACTTTCTATGGCGATGAAAGTGAACATCATGGTATTTTCTCAAGGAATAATGCCAATGTTGAAGCCGATGATATGTTAATAACCTCTTATGGTGCTGTTTATATTGACTTAGATTCTAACAATAACAATAGCTCTGGTGCTGATTTTAAAATTACCAGACACAACTCAACCTCAACTGCCAACACTATTTTTCAGGTAAGTGGTGAAAACAAACAAGCCACTTTTTATGGTCATGCAGTGCCATCTCAAGATGATGAACACGATTTAGGCACAAACTCATTAAGATGGCGTAACTTAAATGTGGGTGATATACAGCTTAACAATACAGGGTCAGGGGGTAATGAGGTGGATGGTACAGAAGGTAGATGGACAATCCAAGAAGGGGCAGATGACTTGTTTTTAATCAATAGAAACACAAATAGAAAGTATAGGTTTAAATTAGAAGAGGTTTAAGATATAATTTTAATAAGGAGAAAATATGGCAATTACTAAAACTAGAACAGTACAAAGAATCGAGGTTTACCCACCATCCGATACTACAGCAGCAGATACAGCAAATGCCAAGCATGAAACTCTCATGGTTGTGTATATGCATAGTTTTGATGATGCAACCGATAGTGAGCTACCAGTTGAATCACAAAAAACTAAGTTTCTTAGCAAATATGTAGAAGATGGTGGCGATGCTACAGACTACTCAGGAGAAGATGCTCTTGTCCAGACAGTTTGTGGAGCTATTTGGGCTTAATGATAGACCAGCTTATTGCACCAGTTTCAAATATTCTTGATAAATTCGTTGCTGATAAAGATTTAAAACAAAAACTTGCACACGAATTAAAAACAGAGCTTCATAGAGCCAATATGGCTCAACTAGAAGTCAATAAAGTTGAAGCTGGTCACAAATCAGTGTTTGTCAGCGGATGGAGACCATTCGTTGGCTGGTGCTGTGGGGTGGCTCTAGCTTACCATTTCATACTGGCACCTATAATTGGTCTGGTAGTTAATATTTATTCACCGGGAGTTTCCCTTCCTGAGTTCGATTTCAGCCAATTATCTACTATACTAATGGGAATGCTCGGTCTTGGTGGCTTAAGGTCATGGGAAAAGACTAAGGGTGTTTCAAGAGAAAAATGAAATGGCTGGTTTTAAACTTACAACTTTTAGTGGACTTAACAAAAAGGTCTCTCCAAGACTTCTCCAAGATAGTGTTGCTCAAAATGCAGAAAATGCATTCTTGGACTCTGGCAGATTAGAAGGTTTAAAAAGCGACACTAACCATTCATCAGAACCGTTTTCTCATCCAGCAGTTGATATTGGTGTCAACACAAAAACAATCTTTCAGATTACAAGCTCAGAGTGGTTAACATTTACAGCCGATGTTGATATTATTAAAAGCCCAATCAAAGAAGACCCAAGTAATAGATTTTATTTTACACAGAGTGGCGATCATCCCAAATATGGACCACGAAGCACACTAGTTAGTGGAGCAGGACCATACCCAACAAGCTCTTTCAGGCTAGGCTTGCCAACCCCGGCAGCATTTACATCAGCACCCAGTGTTGATAATACTTCTGCTGATGATGGTGCAGGCACTTCTTCAAGAGCATATATCTATACTGAGATCACCGCTTTCGGGGAAGAAGGACCACCCTCACCAGTAACCTCTAATGAAATAGTAGATGCCGCTAACGGAGCAACAGTCACATTAGCTTTACCAGCAGCAACTAGCGGTAATTTTAATATATCCAAAAGAAGAATATACAGAACAGATGTTAATGGTGTATTTAGATTTGTTAAAGATGTGTCAGGTACAGCAGCGGGCAATGTGACAGAAGATGTCCTAGACGATCTGCTCGGGGAAGAAATAGAATCATCAGACAATTTAGCACCACCAGACAATGTCTCAGCAGATCATCCCGATGGACCAATGTTAGGCATTACTGCTATGCCTAATGGGATAACAGCAGGCTTCTCAGGCAATACCTTATTGTTTAGTGAATCTTATTTACCTCATTCTTATCCGCTAGCTAATCAGTTAACCACTAAGGATGACATAGTAGGCATAGCTTCTATCGCTTCAGGCTTACTGGTAACCACTAAAGGCAAACCATTGATGGCTTCAGGAACTGATCCAAGTGCTATGGCTATTGTTGAGATTGATGCCAACTTACCAAACTCTAATAAAAGATCATTAGTTGATATGGGCGAGTATGCTATCTATGCATCTCCAGATGGTTTAGTTATAGCATCTAATGCTGGTGTCCAATTAATCACACAACAAATATTTACCAGAGATCAATGGCAAGATTATTATCCGCAAAATATTGAAGGCTATGAATACGAAGGCAAATATATAGGGTTCACTTATGATGGCTCTGACAACAACACAAAGAAAGGATTTATATTTGATCCAAGAGGCGGTGCTAATGCTTTTGTCAATTTAGACTTCTATGCTCATGCTGGTTACAACGACAGAGAAAACGATGAACTCTATTTGGCTATTAACGGGACACTGAAAATATTCTCCAACAACTCAACCAGAAGATCATACGAATGGAAATCAAAACAATTCTTTTCTAACAGACCCCTTTCACCCGGTGTAGCTAAAGTCGATGCTGATTCTTACGATAGCTTAACATTTAAGCTCTTTGCAGATGGATCACTTAAACATACCCAAACAGTAACTAATAATGAAATATTTAGACTGCCCGGTGGATATCGAGCAAAAGAGTTTGAAATCCAATTGGAGGGTACAGACACTGTAAACGAAGTTTGTGTTTATGAAAGTCCACAGGAGATTGTTTAGTGGCAAACGAATTACTCAATACTAAAAACAAAAGAACAGGAACACGGGGGACATTCCCAGTACCCAAAGATTTTAGTCCAGAGGGCAAAAGATTTGCTCAACACATTATAGACAACATCCAGCAGATCACGGGGGAAAAGGGCAACCCACTAGACAAAGCGGTCACATTCAACGATTTAATAAATGCTGGGATAGCAAAAAGAAATTTTGTTTTAACATCAGGAGGCAGTGCCGGTGCTGGCTTTGTCGGTGGTGATGATACGGCTGATACCCCATCGATCCCAACAAATGTTTCTGCCGCAGGTGCTTTTCAAAATATAGTAATTAATTGGGATAGACCAACTTATTCAGGACACTCGCACACGGAGATATGGGTTGCCAATACAGATTCTTTTGCTACAAAAGTTTTTTTAGCTCAAACCAATGCGACTGTTTTTAGTCATCAGGTTGGGAATGGGGCAACTAAATACTATTGGGTTCGTCATGTTAATGTGAACAATGTCGCTGGTTCTTTCCATGATGATAACGGTGTCTTTGATTCAACAGCTGTTGATGTTGGGGCACTAATGGCAGAACTTTCTGAAGAGATTAAGCTGCTCCCGGGCTTCAGTACCCTTAACACCGATATGAATATTACTATTGGCGGAGTACAAAGAACCCTGCAATCCACGCTAGAGACAATCAATACTCTTGCTGACAGTGCTCAGACATCCGTTAACAGTTTAACAACAAACACACCCAGAGTTATTAGATCAGACAATGAACCTAGCACAAGAGAGGATGGCACATCTTTACAAGCCGGTGATGTTTGGATAGATACGGATTCTAGCCCAAACATAAACGAGCTATTCGTTTACACAGGTAGTGCCTTTGCCGCCACAACAGCCGGCTCAACATCTTCATCGGATACTACTCTGCAAACACAAATTACTTCTAATGGTAATGCTATTTCACAAAACGCTTCAAATATTCTTTTGGTAGCTGGAGTCAGTGATGCAGCTGATATATCAACATCTATTAATATCACAAGTTTAAATAATTCCATTACTAACCCGACCACAGGTTTGTCAGCACTAGCTAGTTCAATAAGCACACTGTCAAACACAGTTACTACACAGGGTAGCTCTATAACAACTAACTCAACAAATATTACAGAGCTGCAAAATACAGTAACAGGTTTCGATGGAAGTAATACTATCTCTTCAGCAATCTCAGGACTACAAACATCGATAAACACAAATGGTTCTAACATTAGTAGTCTGTCATCAGGTGTGACTGCTCTTGATAATGAAGTAGATTTAAAAGCCAGAACATTCATACAGCCTAATGCTCCAACAGCGACAGCAATAGGTGATTTATGGATTGACTCAGATGACAACAACAAACTATATCGTGCTACTGCCACAACTAATTCTAATTGGGTAGCAGTCGGAGATACTAGCGGTCTTCATATTTTTGCCCAAGACGATGAGCCGACAGCAAGACCAGATGGATCATCATTGCAAGAAGGCGATCTATGGTTTGATACAAACGACAATAGAAGACAATATAGATACAACGGAACTGCTTTTGTGCCAGTAGACGATTCTAGAATATCTGCTAACTCCAGTGCGATATCAACTTTAGATAGTGAGGTTACAGCCCTAGACGGTGTAGTAACATCAAACTCTAGTAAAATTACTGCTCTAGAAAATACTGTAAACGATTCCGCTTCTGGTGTCGCAGCGACAGCATCTGCACTATCATCTTTAACAAATACAGTGACAGCAATACCCGTCAACTTTAGGCAAGCTAATGAACCAACTACAGGTTTAACACAAGGCGATTTATGGATTGATACCGATGATAATCAACTGTATAGATACGACACAACAAACGGTTGGGAGTCTGTCAGGGATTCGGTTATAACATCAAACTCACAAGCAATTACAGCCTTACAAAACACTGTCGATGATGAGACTACAGGTGTCTCTGCTAACGCTACAGCTATCACTTCACTTGAGACAGAAGTTTATGGCTCAGGAGGAGCAAGTGCATCAAGAATAGATGGTTTGGAAGCTACAGTAAACAATAGCACAACCGGAGTAGCAGCCAATGCTTCTGCTATCAGTGCTCTAACTACAGTAGTAGATACTAAAAACAAAACATTCGTCAATCCGAATCCACCAGCAGATAATGCTGAAAATGATTTAAGGGCAGGCGATCTATGGATAGATTCTAATGATAACAATAAGCTTTATAGATTTGGTACTGGGGGTAGTTGGATACCTTTAACCCCATCATCTAATCAAACATTTATAGGATCATCAGCTCCAACAGCAAATGCTATAGGTGATATCTGGATAGACACTGGTGATAACAATCAGATAAAAAGATGGAATGGCACAGAATGGCAAGCTCTAAGAGATGGTCTGATAACAGCAAATGCCAGCTCAATCACTGCAATTCAGTCCGAGATAGGACAAGTATTCGATGCTCGAATAACAACTGTTAGCGGATCAAAAAACTTAGATGTGCAAACAATGTCTGATGGCTCACCTGTAGAACATGGTGTACAGCTTGCAGACATAAATACCGGTGTATTTTTATCTCTAAAAGATTTTGTTCAAACTGGCGGGTTATCCATTGAGCAAATAAACAGAACATTTAAAGTGTCTTCTTTAATTTCTAATAGCGTATTAAGGGTTGAGATTGTTGGGTCATCAGCTTCTTCTTCAACAACAGGCTCTGTGGTAAGCGATTCATGCACCATTGGTACAAATGCTGGTGTTCTACAGCTTGCCGAAACAACAACAAACACGCTAGGACAATCAGAAGCTTCCTATGTGTTGCAAGTCAATTCAAACGGTCACATTGCGGGCTTTGCTGTACAAAGCAGTACAGACCCATCAGGGCAGCAATCAAGTGATGTTATCTTCCAAGCAGACAGATTTTCTATTGTGCCATCATCGGGTACTGGCTCTGTTGCACCATTTATAGTAAACAATGGTGTTGTTCATTTAGATACTGCACGAATACAAGATGCATCTATTGCCTCTGCTAAAATTGGCAGTCTTGCTGTTGATAAACTGTCAGGCTCTTTTGCCACCTTTGCTAATACTGTCACTGGTGACTTAGATGTCACCAACCTAACAGGGACATTTGCAAACTTTGAATCTGTTATTACAGGGACACTATCAGCAGACTCTATCTCTATAGATAATGTGACACTAGATACAGATGGCAATGGCAATCTGATTATTAAATCAGGCGGAGTAACAGTAGGAGAGTTAGCGACAAAAGCAGCTGGTGCATTCGCAACTTTTACCAGAGGTGCGGTAACAGTAGGTTCTGCAAGCGAAGGTGGCTCTTATGTCGAAGTTATTAGCTTTGGCACTTCAGGAGGCGGAGGCGAACCATCCTTTGTCGCTGGTGAGGCAGGTCGCTATTCAGCATTCTACTCAGCAAACTTAGCTGATCCTGATGAAAATATTACAGGTGATGACGGTGCTGATATACTAATGCAAGTTTTTAGTAACACTAACTCTAGTTTTGCTGCATCTAAAACAATGCGACTATATGCAAATCGTGGTATGGGTTTTACAGTAGCGACAACCTTTAATGCAGCTGCTAACGAATCTTTTCAAATAAGAGTTTTTGTAAGAGAAAATAACGGTTTAACAGAGAATGCTTTTGTTGATAATAACTTTTTACAAGTAATGCGAATAACTAAGGGACAGTAATGAGAAGAGTAAGATTACAAGAAGGTACATATATGCAAGATTTAAGGAAGCAGAGAAATATGTTGCTTGCTAGATGTGATTGGACACAGGCAGCTGATAGTCCTTTATCTACTGCTGATAAAGCAGCATGGGCGACATACCGTCAAGCACTAAGAGACTTTCCAGATAATGTTGGTTCATATAATGAGTCAGATGATTATATTTATTTTCCGGACCCACCCGGTTATGCCGGTGACGGACCAATGCCAGATACAAGTGTGCCAACACCAACACCAGCACCGCTTTAAAACTTTTGATACATATCTGAAAAAATGATATCTTTAGGACAATGCTAACTAGAGTAGATGTAAGAGTTTACTGGGATTCCATAGCTCCGGGCATTTGGGAAATAAAAAATAATTCCAACCCAGAGTGGAAACCAGAAGACATATACGCAGCACTACTTAATAATGTAGCAGAGTTGTATATTGATATAGACGAAGACCCTTGTGAAAGTTTTATTATTTTGCAAGAAAAGCCTAATATTTTTATGCCAACTAAATCATTTTTGATTTGGATTGCGTATGATAAAAGAGGCGATGCAGCTAGCAAGTACATGGCTTACTTAGAAGAGATGGCAAAGGAACGAGGTTGTAACAAGATTGAGTTCTGGACCCCACATAAAAGACTAGCACAAGCGTTGGAATCAATAGATTATGAAACTAAACTATATGTAGTGGAGAAAAACATAAAATGAGTGGCGGAAGCGGATCAACAACAATACAAGATACAGCACAGCAAAAAGCATTAGCATCTATAGCAGCACAAAGGTTTAATCTTTATCAACAATACTATGTGCCACTAGAAAACCAGTTCATAGGTGATGTTTATAGCATGATGGACCCGTCTGCCTTTGATAGTGTTTCTGGTTTTGTAAATGCAGCAACACAACCACAATTTCAAGCAGCAGCAAGAAATATGCAAAGTATGGCATTTCAAAGAGGCATAGACCCACAGAGTGGACAATATCAAGCTCGAGCAGAAGATTTGTCAAGAGCACAAGCAAGAGGTCAGTCAGAAGCATTGGCTCAAGGATTATCATCACAAGTAGATAGATATTATCAAGGTATGCAGAATATCGTAGCAATGGGACAAGGACAAGCAGGACAAGCAATTACCGGCTTAGGAGAAATAGGAAGACAGGCACAAAGCGTTGCTGGTGCTAGAGCAAGGTCTGCATTAGCTGGAGATTTAGCCACAAGTCAAATGATAGGAGCAGCTGTAGGCACAGGTATAGGTTTGTATGGTATGAATAGCGGAGGCGAAAACACCTAGTGGCTTTTTATACTTCAAATAATCTTTATATTGGCGAACCCGGTTATGGTGGCATGGATACACCTAACCCCGGCTATACATATGTTAATCCATTTAGAAAAGGCGATCAGTCAGCTCAAGAAACATTAGCAGATTTATATCAAGCCGAGTTTCAAGATTATTTGGCTAGGTTTTTTCCAGTAGAACAAGACCTTATACAACAAATGACAACGGGCTTCGAAGAACTACAACAAGAAGAAATAGGCAGAGCACAGAGAGCAGTAGCTCGACAATATGCTAATGTTAGAGGACAAGAAGGCAGACGATTGGGTGGTTTTGGGTTATCTTTAAGACCGGGCTCTGGACAAGATTTTAGAAGAGCAGAAACATCTGCACTAGTGCAGGCAAGAAACTTTGCAAGGATAGCATCAGAACAAAGAAGGTCTGATGTTCTTAGTGGAGGTCTTGGCGGCAGTGCAATGACACAAAGGAGTACATTAAGTGGCTAAAGGATTATTAGGAGTAGGAACTCTACAAAAGAAACAAGCTTTACAGGGCTTGACACAAGCAGCAGGTTTAGAGGCACAACAAGACATTGCTAATGAACAGCTTTTCCAGCAAAGAAAAGCAGCAAAAGCACAGACAACAGGAGCCCTTACTGCGATTGGTGCTGCTGTTGGCGGTCCAGTTGGTGCGGCTATTGGCTTTTTAGCTGGGAGGTTATTCGGATGAGTTTTGCTGATGGATTTAATAGCAGTTTAAGTCTAATGTTGAGCTTAGAGAGAACTAAGCTTTTAAAAGAAGAAGAAGAATCAAAAAAAAGAAGAGAACAAGAATTAACACAAGATGTAGCAGGTGTTGCTCCAGACCTAGCAGATCAATTTGAAACAGGCACCACTGTAAGAGAGGCTGGAGATGTGATGACCCTAAGAACTCAAGGGGCACAATTAGAATCCTCAAAAGCAACAACAAAATTAAGAGGACAACAATCAGAAATGATTGGTATTGAACTTGAAGGCTATAGAGATAGGCTGGCAACTTCTGATGCCACAGCACAAGCAAACCTAAACACCATACAGTTGTCCAATGAAGGTCTTGAGATGGATAATGTTATCAAAAGCAAAGGGATTAAAAATCAACAAGACTATGATAATTCTAAACTTTCTTTAGATATATTTGGCGGTTTACTGGCTCATGCTAATGATCCAGTTTTTATGGAGTCTAAGGGTACATCTGCTTATGATTTAGTTGTGCAGGGTTTTGCAGAACAGGCAAACTCACTAGACAGAGCAGGAGCTGTTGATTTGTTAAGTATGTTAGACAAAGACTATGCAAAAAATATGCTGGCACTAGAGCCTTTGTTTAAGGCACTACAATCTGGAGCAGAGCTAGAAAATGTCAACCTTGCAGATTACAACACAGAACTAAACAAAATGCTTGATATAAGAAAAAATGAATTTATTGGCAGCACATTTAAAAAAGCAGATGGCACTAAAGCAAAAATAACAGGTTTAAATATAGATTTTAATTCTTTAGAGGGAGTATCAGGTTCAGAAAGATCAGGCGGCAATGTTTTAATAAAAGGAACATTTAAACTTGATGATGGCACTGAAGTTCTATCTTATATCCCAGACTCATCAAGAGCAGTCATAAGTGAAGCACAAGAGTCTACAGATGCTTTTTCAATATCATTAGGTGATCTAATGGACACAGCATCAGCATCTAGAAGCATTATTCAAACTGCACTAAATCCTAACAATGTTGCAATTTTCCAAGTTGCCGCTGATGTTGCCGAAAGAAAAAGAAATCTATATGAAAGAGACCCAAATAAATTAGCAAACATAAATGCACAGGCTATTGAGACATTCGGAGTTTACTCAAACAGATTTTCACAACAATTACAATTAGACTCAAACCTTCCTAGTGAAATTAAATACATTGGCAGTAACGATCCAGAACGAGAAAGTGAGTCAATAAGAAAATTAGCTACTAAATATAATTTTACCGATGATGTTGACATATTATCTAGAGATGAAGCAGAAGACCTCGGCATTGATGTTGAAGAAGGTGCAACCTACTACAGATACAAAAGAGATGAGAATGGTGGGCTAATTAAGTCTGTCAGACAGTCACTAGTTGATCAAAATGTGCCAAGTGTTGATGAAATTGCAAACGGGCTAAAAGCAGGAACTCCATTCGAAAAGACAAAAGTAGAAACAAGAGTTCAACAAACATACACCATTGGTGGAGTTACGGTGAATAGAACCGATGCCTTATCAACAGTCTTGCCACAAATAAAACAAGCAAACCCTCAAATACCAGCTGAGGACATCGATGCTTACATCGAAGCAGCAAGAGCGGCATACAGAGATAGGGGGCAAGGAGAACTATCAGAGCAGGCAATACTAGACCTATTATCTAGATATCCTTTACTAAGGTAACAATGTGGCAGATTCAAGATTTACACTCAATGACCCATTCTCACTCTTACCAGAAGAAGAGAAAGAAAAGCTAGCCCAAGAAGCTTTAGGGCTAAAAGAAAAAGAACCAGAGGTTGTTCAACCTAAACTTACTGAAGAAGAATTTGTCAATGGTTTTGCAGAAGCCAATGAAGCAAGGGCTAGATACTATGCACCACAATCTTTTGTAGGAGAAATAGCAACAGGTCTTGTTTCAGGTATTAAAAATATCCCACCTACTTTAACGCAGTCTTTTGTAGATAATGAATTTCAAAATATTGAACAAGAATTTCTTACAGAAACTGGAGAAATAGCACCACCCAAACCCTTGGGCTTTGGCACAACTTTCGGTGAAGGAGCAGCTGGAAGATTATTTGTGCCGCAAGAAACTAAGTTTATTAAAGACTTTCAACAGGAAAAGAAAGACACCTTCAATGCTTTGCCACAAGTAGAAAAAATAAACTATGTTAATAACTATCTAAATGCCTTAGATGAAAATTTTGATGCATGGCAAGCACAACAAAAAAAAATAGAAAAGAACACACAAGGTTTAGGTAAAACTGCAAGAGCTGTTTCAGGTGGTGTTACATCTTTTGGTATTCAAGCTTCTGGTCTTGCTTTAACTCTAGCAATAAAAAATCCAACCTTCATGTATGGAATGCTACCAGTGTTTGGTTATATGGAAAGAGGCTCTTCTTATAGAGAAGCTAGAATGTCAGGATTATCTCACAGAGATGCTATGCGAGTATCTGGCATGAATGCTTTGTTTGAAGTTGGTACTGAACTTATACCCCTACCATTTGTTTCTAAAACAATGAAAAAATATTGGAAGGATAATGGCAGCACATTGCAACAATTCGCTAGAGATGGAGCAGCAACAACATTTGTTAACCTTAGTTCTGAGCTTGGTAATGCATTTCTGCAAGAAACCAATAAATTCATGGGAGGTGTCCAAACAGAATTTGCAGTAGCTTGGGCAAACAAAGACAACCCAGAATACGATGGTCCAGAATGGTGGGAAGTCATGGCAGACAATGCTTATATGACAGCTGTATCAGCATTAGTTAGTTCTGGCGGTATGGTGTCAGCACAAGGGGTGGCAGCATTTGGACCCGACATACAAAAAAATGTTTTAAACACTTTTGACAGAAATCCAGCAAGGCAAATAGCTAGAGAACTAAATCTCATGGTAAATAGATCAGAAGCACAATACAAAGCTCTCGATGATACTTATCAATATGTTTTTAAGTCTGGTCTTCTAAGTCCATCAAGATCAATTGTAGGCATGGAGACACCCGAAGAAGGACCAAAAGATTTTTATAATATGTCTCCTGAGCAATTCTTAGTTCCATCAAGGCAAGCATACTATCTTAGAAACCCTGAAATATTGCCAGATGAATATTTTGCAGAAAAAATTCTAGCAAGAGATATTGTTTCAGAAGAACTCAATGAAGCTGAAAAAACATTAGTTAGAGAATATGCTTCAGAATTTGCAACTGAAGATTTCGACCCAGTTGAATCTGTCGAGCAAATTAGAAAAGTTATAAACATTATGCAAGACGACAACATAACCGATGTTGTTGAGTTTGACAGTAAAGTTCAAGAAAGAATAGTTCAGTTTAATAATCAAATAGAATCTGCAAAAGCAAAGTCAAATAATGAAAAACTTTCTGAAGAACAAAGAGAGTCAGCAAAAGAACTCCTTAACAATCTAGAGACAGACAAGCAAACCTTAACTAACTACATAAATAAAAATCTTCCTAAAACTCAAGAGCAAACTTTAGAAAGAAAAACTTATGATACTGATAATTTAGGAGACCCTTATATAGATGATGATGCTAGTCTAATGAATGCTTTGCCAACTATTGAGGCAATACAAAGCAATCCAGAAAGTATAGAAGAACAAATAAAACAAGAAACAGACCCTAGAGATATTGAGCGTGTTCAAAAACAAATTCTTAAACCACTAGAATTCAATAGAGAAAACTTCAAACTTTCCTATTTTTCAGCTTTTGAGAATGGCGAGCTTAAAGATGTTTTACCGGGACCAAGAGATTTAGAGGTTGGTCCGGGAACAAAGGATGTGGGCGGTTCATTTGAAACAGGTGATGTAAGAGACTTTACTGAACAAGAATCTGTTCTTGTAGCAGAAGTTATAGACAACTTAATTAAACAAGGAATGCCAGAACAGGTATTTAAAATAATGCCATTTATCGGAGTTGTTGGAGCATCTAGAGGAACCGCATCTCCTCTTGGCGAGTTTAGACCAGAATCAGGGATGGTTCTTGTAGGTAATGCAACTCTCTTGAATGAGTCTGCATACAAAGACAGAATTGACCCAAACATTGATTTAAATAATATTGGGCAAGATGTTAAAGACTTACTCACTGCATCAAAAGCTGATTTACAACAAACACTTGCTCATGAAATTGCTCACAGCATAGACTACATAGCAAATCAAAAAAGTTTTGCCGCTACATCTCCACTGTTTGAGAGCATCGACATTGATGCTGAGTTTTCAAAAATAGCTAAAGACAATGGTCTTGATCCTGAACTGTCTATGGATGGTGTAATGAGAAGGTTAGATATTGATAAAGTATTGATGCATAAGTTTACAACAGGTGGTCAAGCATTTAGAGAGTTATTTAATCTTTACTTAGTTTCAAGAACTGGACCAAACATGAGTCCACTAGGAGGGAGAATACTATCCTATCCTTTTGACAGATATCTAGCAGATATCAATATGGGGAGAGAAGGAGACCAAGCATTTGTTAGATCAGAACTATTCGCACAAGCTTACGGATTATATTATACTAACCGTAGGATTCTTAAGAACTATGCTTCAAGAACCTTAAAATTAATAGAAGATATAAATAATGCAACCACTGATAACAAATTTGCAACAATTGGTCTCAGAATACGAGATGCGTTTCAATCAGATCGTTCCGATGCAGATTCTCAAATATACAGAAGAAGAACAGCTGGAAGGGATATTGCAGAAGTCTTTGGACCAGAATCAACCTATCGCAGAGTGGAAAGACCTGCTCAAAGACAAGAGGACAGTGTTCCAGTTCCAGAACAAAAACCTGCCGAAAGCAACTATGTCCAAATCGGACAACTTAAGCTAAACGAAACAACCAAAACATTCGCAGGTTCACCAAAGAACGAAGACGGTTCTTTTAGAAACACACAAAAAGATTTTAATAAACTAGCAAAAGACTTAGTTAAGCTAGCAGAAAATCCATTATCACTCATTGATCAAAGCAGAGACTGGTACAAGAATGTTAATGTTGAAATAGATAATCTAACCAGAGGCAATGCCAAGCTTAAAGAAGATGTTCTTAGATTATTAACAATTTATTCTTCTCAAACTCCAGTAGAAACTAACCTAGCGTACACCTTAAGATCATTGGTTGCCTTAGCAAAGAATGGTGACCCACTGCCCGGATTCCAGCCAGAGGCAGGAGAGTTTGCATCAGCAGCCCTAAATGCACAAGATTTTGGAACCAAGTTACCCGGTGTAGGTTTCAAACTGCAAAGCTTTTATGAAAACTTAACAGGCAAAAATCCTGATGCAGTAACTATGGATACTTGGATGTTCAAATTGTTAGGCTTTGATAAAATGCAAAACAAATTAGCTAACCACAGATATGGTACATCTGTAATCCAAGAAGCCACCAGACTTTATAACAAGAAACACAATGACAATCTTACTCCAATGGAGATGCAAGCTGTTCTCTGGACCTATGCAAGAAACAAACAATTACAAGATAAAGGTAAACCAGCAGAATATGTTGGTTACGAAACATTTATAGATAAAGCGAGTGCAACAGTAACAACAGAAGTTATCCCTACTCAATCACTTCCTGAGTTCACATTCGGGGAAAAATTAAATCCAAAAGCTAAAGCCATGATGACTAGAGATTTACTTGAAGCTATAACAACATCTGAAGGCAAGAACATGATTATGGATTTGTTTCCCGGGACAGGTCTCTACAAATTCTCACATAGCTTTGGGGCTTATGATGGTAAGATCAATCCTAATATAGTAACTAGTTTACTGTTAGAAAAGGTCCAAGGTGATAAGCAGTTTAGTAATATTGATCTCTCTTATGCTGATGATTTCTTAAGAGCATGGGGTTATGTCTTTAGACAGGATGCTGTCCCTTATTTCGTTGCTAATGAAGGCATAACTGAGCAAGAAATAAATGATATGTCTAATGAGGCTGTTAATATTGGTTCTGAAATTACTTTTGTCGATAAGCAAACAGGTGCTCCAATTGATATTAATGATGTCTTGAGAAAACAATTAAACGAAGCTCTAAGAAAACAGGGCATCGATGGGTTTACTCAGTTAAGTGCTAATGAAATTGGTATTATTAATTTTAAATTTAATGGGCAGGTTGTTGATAACTTTAATGAAAAAATAAATGCGGCTCTTGAGAGTGTTGGGTTAGAAGGTGCAAAAGCTGACATTCGACATAACATACGATACAATACACAGTACTTAACCAATAATTGGCAAGAAAACCCAGATGGAAATCAATATCTTAAAGGAAGACTCGAAAGCAAAAGCGTACAACAGAGGCTTATTCGTATCAGGTCAAAGGTTGATGCAATCTACGACAGATACAGATCAGGAGACTATGACACAGGAGTCGATGGAGCCTTCCCAACCACAGGACAAGGCGGACCAAGGCTAAGAAGAGAGCCTTCCCCGCTGCCACCAGATCAACAACTTGAGCTAGAAGAAGCTCTAGACAATCTTCCACCAACACCACCACCCCCACCGGGGGGACCAGACCCAGACGGTAACTTCTCATTAAGAGAAATGAGTTTCTTTCAAACAGAGATGGAAAAATTCAATATTAGAGTTGCTAATAGATTTAGCAGATTATGGACCATAGAAGAAAGCCTGATAGAGCAATTTGGGGAAAGAGAAGTTTTACAGAGACTTGCAGCTCTTGGTATTGATCCTAATTCAAGAGACTGGCGAGTTACCACCCAAACAGACATTTTTTCTGGAAGAATAAAAGACTTATTAAGAGATATCAGAGAAGATTACTTTGAGCCTCTAGTAGAATTCCTTCAATCAAAAGGAATAAATGAAAAAGAGTACAATCAATTTATTTATAACTTACACGCTCCAGAAAGAAATGCCTACCTACCTACCAAGTTTACTGAAGACTTGAAAAAAGCAGAATCAGAGCTTGCTGAGTTAGAAAAAAGCAGATTATCAACTAAGCAAACATTAGCTAATGCTAGAAGAAAAGTAACAACATTAAAAAATAAAATTAAAAAGGCTGAGAAAGGTTCAGGAATATCAACAGCTCAAGCTGTAGCTACATTGAAAAAATATGGAGTTATATTCGATCTAAAAACCATGGAAGCCAGAGGCTCTCTAACAAAAGGTAAAAATCTATTAGAAGCTTTCAATAGATATCATAAACCTATGATGGACTTCACTAGAAAAATAATGATTGATAGTGGTTTAGAAGCAGAACAAGCTGTACAAGATTGGGATGCAAGATATAAGTATTATGTTCCGCTTCAAGGATTTTCAGAAGAAACCCTTATCGACCCTAAAACGGGGAGAGAAATAGAAAGAAGGCAAACAAAAAACGGTTTAATAAATAGTCAAATGACTGTAGCAGGCTCATTGGTTAGAGAAGCTAAAGGTAGAGAGTCTATAGCAGCAGCTCCATTACAACAATCAGTTGTTCAGGCATCTTCGGCTGCTGTTCAGGCAGAGAAAAATAGAGTAATCCAATCACTAGCTGATCTTGCTAGAGCCTTCCCTAGCAAAATGTATAGCGTTTCAGAAGATGTTGGTGATACTGTTGTTGATGCTAAATGGGATAAAACCAAAGGCTATTCAAGAGTTGGCTTTAGAGAAAACGGTGAGCAAAAATATGTAGAAATATATGACGAGTTATTAGCCAAAGGTTTTGACAACTTTGATACCAGCATTACTGGTAATTTTATGAAGCTTATGAGGTCTGGAACTAGATGGCTTTCTATGGTTAACACATCACTTGACCCAACATTCATGAT